>Ga0207870_100150_pt1 | contig 69689 bp, 58 predicted proteins | sample CeladaPassage60B_FD_187477 | JGI IMG/M metagenome (GOLD analysis project Ga0207870, IMG submission 187477) | Cellulose-adapted microbial communities from the Joint BioEnergy Institute, USA - Passage3 60B (SPAdes) (version 2) | ecosystem: Engineered > Bioreactor > Continuous culture > Unclassified... | reverse complement strand
ACGATGCGCTGCTCAAAGGGCTGATGGGCGACCCCTCGCTGGCCGAACAAGTGACCCTGAGCGCCTATGAAGCGCTGGTGCGAGCCGACACGACCTTACTGCGCCACCACCTCGAACGCCTCTACGCCAGCATCCCGCACGACTGGTACCGCAAAAACCCCATCGCCCACTACGAAGGGTACTGGGCCAGCGTCTTCTATAGCCACCTTGCGGCGTTGGGACTCGAACTCATCGCCGAGGACGTCACCCACCACGGCTGCATCGACCTCACGGTGAAGCTTCCGGAGCGCATTTACCTCTTCGAATTCAAGGTCGTTCCAGACGAACCCGAAGGAGCGGCGCTTGCGCAACTTCGCGCCAAAGGGTACGCCGAAAAGTACCGCGGCCAGGGGGTACCGGTGCATCTTGTGGGGATCGAATTCAGCAAACGCCAGCGTAACGTCGTTGCGGTCGACGCGGTGACCCAATAAGGGCACTTCGACGGAGCAGGGGGCCGCATGGACGGCCAGCGGGGAAAAGGATGAACTCTTTCAAGCCGGTTAGCGCACCAGCGCCTCCCGGAGCAGCCACGCGAGCAGTTCCTGGCTGGCGGCGCGCCATGCGTTTTGGTCGTTGCGCTCGGCAGCTTCGTGAAGCGCCGCGTGTACCGCATGGATTTCGTGCGCGTCGGGGTAGTAGGTGTTCAAGTAGGCGGTGATTGGGCATTCGGCAAGCGGTTTGAGGCCGAATGCGCCGCGTTCGTGGTTGACTTGCCATTGGTACGCCAGCGCGCCGAGCGGGGTTGCCAACGGTACATCGGGATAGACGCGCAACGGGGCGCGGCGCCATTCGTCGTGCCAGCCGACGAGCTGTTCCGGTGGCATGGGGCGTGCGATGCCGTACCCTTGCGCCACGTGCACACCGACTGCGCGCAACGTTTCGGCAAGGGCTGGGCTTTCCACCCCTTCGGCAATTACCTGCCGTTCGAGCCCTTCGCCGAGCCGTGCCAACGCCCGGATCACGGTGAGGTTGGGGATGGGGTCATGGGCCATCTGGCGAACCAGGATCTGGTCGATCTTGATCACGTCGAACGGCAGTTGCGCAAGCCGCACCAGGCCGCTGTAGCCGGAACCGATGTCGTCGATCGCCAGCTGTACACCGAGTTGCCGTAGCGCCGCGAGCGCTTCGATCGTGTGGTTACCAGCAAGCGGTTGATTTTCGAGGAGCTCCAGCGTGAGGCGTTGCGGCGGGATGGCGTGTGCGGTGAGCGCGGCTTGAACCCAGTGGCTGCATTCGGGGTGGTGGAGTGATGCAAAGTCAAGATTGACGCTCAGGCCGGGCGACACACCAACCTGATCCCAACGCCTGAGCCACGCGAGCCCTGCGGTGAGTACGGCGAGAAAGAGGTGGGGGTAGAGGTCGTCGTGCAGAACGGGAAGGAACTGTGCGGGGGTAAGCGTTTCCGTCTCCAATTGCAAGCGGGCGAGCGCTTCCACTTTGACGAGCCTGCCGGAGGCGAGGTCGACGATCGGCTGCACGGCGATCTGCACGCCGCCGCTCGTCACCGCAGCGCGAATCGCCGCAGCGCGGTCGACGCTGATCGGCGCGGTCTGTAGCGGGTTCATCGTTGCGGTGTCGAAGCTGGCAAGCGCGTCGTCGCCCGCCCGTTTGAGTGCGTGGAGCCACTGTTGGGCCCAGAGGCTGCTGAACTGGTAGGGGTGGCGTCCGCCGATCAACAGGACCATTTTCGGTGTGCCGCGGCGGTCGACGAACGGGACCGCGGCGAAACTCGCCATCTTGGCTTCGATTGCGAGCGCGTGCCACGGCGTGGTGCGCGGGTCGTGGCAGTAGTCGTCGCTCACCGAAATGGTATTGCGAAACCACGCGGTGGCGACAAGCCCTTGCCCTTCGGCGCGACGGCTGTCGAGGCGGGGAACGCGGACAGGGTCGAAGACGGCAAAGAGCGGCGCGAGGTTCATTTTGCCAGAAACCGCGACGAGTTGGAAACACCCCGCGCTGTCTGGCTGCGCGATCGCCGCGAAGCGGATGCCCGGTAATTTTGCGATCGCATCGCAGAGCGCCTCTTGCCAACTGCTCAAAGAATTGCCGGGTTCCGGGATATCACGCAGCACCAGTGTGAGGTAGGTTGCGCTCGTTTTTTCCATCGCGTCGAGGAAGGTGCGTTCCGCTAACGCAATGCGCAGAAGCGCGATGTGCAGGAGGCGAAAGATCTCGCTGCTGCGTAACCCCTGGCGTTGGAGAAAACGCTGCAAGAAGCGTTCACTTTCCGAGTACCCGACGAGCGCCTCGGCGAGACTCAAACCTTCGAGCGCGTGGATCGTTCCCAACAGCGCTGCTTGTTCAGCGATCGCCGAATCCGAGGCTTCAGCGGCAAGCAGCGTGACGAAATGGCGTGCCACAAGCGCACGGTAGTGTGCGAACGCATCCGGGAGTTGGGCAGCCAGCCGTTTGCCGATCGCGGGGTGTTCCGTGATTTCAGAGAGGAGCGTTTCTGTGAGCCGTTCCGCCGCGTCCTGAAGCAGTGCGGTATATGCGGCAAGCAGCTGGCGCGCGGCGGGACCGAAGGGGGCATCGATCGTCGGGGCGGTTTCGGTGAACGACGCGTTGGCTTCGCCCGCGATGCGCATCGTCTCTGAGGTCTGACCTTTTTGCGCTTTGAGCGCAAGGAGCGCTTCGTCGGCGCGGCGCAGCAGGGTGTCGAGCTCTTCACCGTGCTGGGGGAAGAGTGCCCAACCGATCCCGTAGCTGATGGGGAGGGTGGTGCCGCCGACTGTGAAGGGTTCTGCGAAATGGCGCAAGAGGCGTTCGCCGAACGCGGTGAGCTCCGCATACGCTCCTTGCGCGGTGAGGCCGGTGAGGAGGATCACGAACTCGTCGCCGCCCAGCCGGGCGACGAAGTCGCTTGTGCGCGTCGCGGCTTTGAGGCGTTCGGCGACGGTGACGAGCAGCGCGTCGCCGACGTCGTGGCCGAAACGGTCGTTCACCGGTTTGAAATCGTTGAGGTCGAAGAGCCCCACCGCAACCCATTCGTTTCGGCGTCCTGCTTGCGCCAGGAGATTGGGGGCGATCGTTTCGAGCGCGTAGCGGTTGGGGCAGTGCGTCAGCGGGTCGGTGCGTGCGAGGCGCTGTTGCGTGACGAGCGCACGCTTGAGTTTTCCGTGGACTACCTGCAGCCGGGTGAGCGCGAAAATGAAGAGGGCAAGGAGCACCCCTTCGACCGTCCAGCGCGGTCTCGCCTCCTGCAGGGTGTGGTCGAGCCAAAGGGGTTCGGCGATGGCGGTGGTGACGCAGTAGGCACCGCGGCAGTGGCGCGCGGAAAGCGTCGATTCCGTCGTCGTTCCTTCGGGGGGGGGCAGAGGGTGCAGATTGAGAAGAAGGCGGAGCGGTTGACGAAGCGGAGGGAATCGGCGTGACACGACCCTTTTCGTCGAGCGTTGCGACGACGCGCTGGAAGCGGCGGTCGAAAATGGTGGTGGTGTATAAAAGCGCGGCGTTCTCGACGAGCGTGGGCGCCCGCGCAAAAAGCTGCGCGGCGCGGTAGGGACTGCCGACGTACGCGACGAGTGATCCGTCCGCCGCGCGGATCGGGAGGCGCATCCCGACCACCGCCTCGTTGAAGCGTGGGGCGAAACGGGGAAGTGTCAGCAGCCCTTCGTGGGCAAGCGGCGCGGTCTCCCCCGGCGTCGCCGCTGGCGCATAGGGCCGAAAGTCGTCGGGCGCGAAGATGGCTTTATGGGGCTGGGCAAAGGTGCTCCAAAGAATCTCTTTGCCATCGGGCGTTTGCACGTTGATCGCGCGCAATTCGGGATGTTCGGCGAGCACGCGGTCGAGCGCCTGCGCGATCGGGGTGGGGATCCGCGCAGGGGCGGTGCCATCGAGGTAGGGGGCAAGGAGCCCCTTGCCGATGAGGGTGAGGTTTTCGAACTGTTCGCGTACGCGCTCGTCGATCGCTGCGCTCTGCGTCGCTGCGGCAACGGCCAAGATTTGCGCGCTGCGCGCCCGCGCGTTTTGCCACCACGCCCATTCGGCGACGGCAAGCAGGGCGAACGCAGCAACAAGGAGCGACCACAGGGCAACGCGCGGGTTTCGCAGCATGAATCCAAAAAAGCACGTGACGATGCCCATTCTACCTGCGTTTTGGGGTTGGGAATCGGCTTGCCGAGGAAAACCCGCGCGAGGGGGGGCGGAGTAGGGATCCTCAGGGCAGGAGGCGGCGCGTCAGTCGGCGCAATGCCCAGCGCGTGGGGAGAACGGTCAGAAGCCCCATGAGCACGACTGCCACTGCCAGTGTGGTGAAGGCGGGGGAGCTCCCTGCGGCCAACGGGCGCAGGAGCGCGACCGCGTGGGTGAGCGGCAGCGCCTGCGCGAACGCCACAAGCGGCGCAGGCAACTGCGTGAGGGGAAAAAAGGCGCCGGAGAGGAAAGACATCGGGGTGATGAAGAGGGTGAAGTAGTAGAGGAAGAAGTCGTAACTTTTGGCGAGCGCAACCATCGGCAACGCAAGTGCCGCAAAGGTGAGGCCGGTGAGCGCGATCACCGGGAGGATGAAGGGGATCGCGGTGAACGCGACGAGCCCGGCGGCAGCGGCAACGAGGGTGACCGCACTGCCCGCGAGCGTCGCTTTGGTCGCGGCCCAGAGAAGTTCGCCGAGCACGACGTCGGTGAGGGTGAGCGGGGTGGTGAGTACCGCTTCCCACGTTTTCTGCACGTGCATGCGCGAAAACGCGGAATAGAGCGCTTCGAAGCTCGCGGCGTTCATCGTCGCGTACGCGATGATCCCCGGGGCGAGGAAGTTCAGGTACGGTTGGCCGTCGACTTCGGCGATGAGCGCGCCCAACCCAAGCCCGAGGCCGAAGAGGTAGAGCGTGGGGTCGATGAAGTTACCCAAGAGCGACGGCACCATGAGCTTGCGCCAGACCAGCGCGTTGCGCCGCCAGTAGGCAAGCGCGCGGCGGGGGGCGAAGGGAGCGGGGACGGTGGGGTCAGTCATCGCGCAGTTCCCGTCCGGTGAGTTTGAGGAAGAGGTCTTCGAGGTTGCCGCGGCGGATCACTGCGGTGAGCGTGGGGTGGGGTTCGAGGAGCGCAAGCGCCGCTGCGGGGTCGCGTGTGGTGTAGCAAAAGAGGGTTTCGCCTGCGCGCTCGAAGCGCGGTGCTGTGGCGCCGTTCGCTGCAAGGGGGGTGAGGGATTCGGCCAGGCGCCGTTCGAAGGCGTCGATGCCACCCACGGAAGACCAATCGCCGTGGATTTCGAGCACGAAGGGTTCGATTGCGGCGGCAACGAGCGCGTGCGGTGCACCTTCGGCGACGACGCGACCGGCATCGACGATCACGACGCGGTCGGCAAGCCGTTCCGCCTCTTCCAGGTAGTGGGTGGTGAGCAGCATCGCAACGCCCTGTTGCCGCAGTTCGCGCAGCCGTTGCCAGATGAGGTGGCGCGCTTGCGGGTCGAGGCCGGTGGTGGGTTCGTCCAGGATGAGGAGTTCGGGGTTCGCGACGAGTGCCCGCGCAAGCGAAAGCCGCCGCCGCATGCCCCCCGAAAGCGTCGCGACCGGGGCCGCTTCTTTCCCGGCCAAGCCGACGAACGCAAGGAGCTCGGGGACACGGGCGCGAGCGGTTGCCTCCGGGATGCCGAAGTAGCGGGCGAAGACGATCAGGTTCTCTTCGGCGGTAAAGTCTGGGTCGAGGTTGTCGAATTGCGGTACGACGCCCACCCGTTGCCGGGCGGCGACGGCGTCTGCGGGAATGGGGTGCCCCAGGAGGGTCACGTGCCCCGCTTCATACGGGGAGAGGCCGAGCAAGACGCGCAGCGCCGTGGTTTTGCCCGCGCCGTTGGGACCGAGCACCGCGACGCATTCGCCGGGGTAGACGGCGAAGGTGAGGGCGTCAAGCACGCGGGTGGTGCCGTAATGTTTGACGACGGCAGTCAATGCCGCAAGGGGCGGGTCTGCGTCGGAGGTTGGCGCAGCAGTAGGGTGGGGCAGCGGCGCATCGCGTGCGCTGAGCGGGTGTTGGGGCGAACGGTTTGGGGGGAGCGGCGAGCGGGCGGTCATGCGGCGCGGGACGGAAATCTAGGAAGGGGGATAGACCGCGAGGGCGTTTTTCACCAGCGTTTTCACCACGTGGAGTTTACCGTGGAAGAAGTGGTCGGCGCCGGGGACGACCGCGATGGGGCGGGCGCTTGCGCGGGCCCAGTCGAGCGCGCGGGAAAGCGGCGCGACGGTGTCTTCTTCGCCGTGGATGAGGAGCGTGGGGAGCGTGGTGGGCAGTTCCGGCGTGGTGTAGACGGTGCCGGAGCCGAGCGCCAAGCCGTGGGGAAGCCCGACCAGCGTGACGTGCCGCAGCGTCAGCGGCGGCAGCGCCGCGCGCCATTTCTCTGGGTCGAGATTCGGGTGGGCTTCGACCGCGCTCGCGGTTTCACCCAGGAGGATGCGCGCGACGCGGGTGGTGACGTACGCGCCGAACGAGAAGCCGCCCAGGTAGAGCACGGGAGCAAGGTTCCAGGTGCGAAACGCCCAGGCAAGGAGCGTGAGCAGGTCTTCGGTCTCGCCAACTCCATGGTCGTGTTGGCCGGCGGAGCCGCCAACGCCGCGAAAGTTGGGGCGCAGCGTCACGAGCCCCGCTTCGGCATGCGCGCGCGCGACCGTGTGGGTCACCTTGTTGGTGTTCGCACCGCCGAAGAGGGGGTGGGGGTGGGCGACGAGCGCCAGCCCCTGCGGGGGTGTTGCGGGGGTATCGACCAGGAGTTCGATCGCGCCCGCTGGGCCGGGGGCGGTGGTTTTTTCGGTTTTGGGGTGTGCCATCGTGCGATCAGGTTTGGGGAAGCATCAGACGGGCAACGGGGCGGCCGTTCGCGATGTGTTCGCTGAGGATTTCGTCGATGTCGCTTTCGTCCAGGTAGGTGTACCAGACGCCGTCGGGGTAGACGACGAGCACCGGGCCGAGGTCGCACCGCCCCAGGCACCCGGCTTTGTTGATCCGGACGCCACCGGTGGCGTTGAGCGCGAGCCCAAGCGCTTTGGCGCGGTCGCGCGCGTAGCGCATCATCCCTTCGGCGTCGTGGTTCGCGCAGCAGGTGTCACCAGGGTCGCGTTGGTTGCAGCAGAAAAAAAGGTGGTGGCGGAAGTATGGCATCGGCTCTCCTTCATGTCGCTCGCAAGTGGTGTCTGGTGGCTTCCGGAGTGGTCACCCATTCAACGGGGTTATCGATTCTTTTTTTCGATGAATTCGATCTTGTAACCGTCCGGGTCTTCGACGAACGCGATCACCGTGGTGCCGTGTTTCATCGGGCCGGGTTCGCGGGTGACTTTGCCGCCGAAGGCGCGGACGCGGTCACACGCGGCGTGGATGTCGTCGACTGCGATCGCGATGTGGCCAAAGCCGGTACCCAGATCGTAGTGGTCGACCCCGTAGTTGTAGGTGAGTTCGATCACTGCCTGTTCCGATTCCGGCCCGTAGCCGACGAACGCCAGGGTGAATTTCCCTTCGGGGTAGTCGTTTTGCCGCAACAGTTTCATCCCCAGCGCCTGCGTGTAGAACGCGATCGCGCGTTCGAGGTCGCCCACGCGGATCATGGTGTGCAGGATGCGCATCAGCAGTTCTCCCGTTTTTCCAGAAAGGTTTGGAATTCGTTCCACGGCATCGGTTTGGCGAAATGGTACCCTTGGATCGCGATCGGCGCAAAGGGTTCGAACCAGACAAGTTGCGCGTGCGATTCCAGCCCTTCGACCACCGCAAGCGCTCCCACCGCACGGGTGAGTTCGAGGATCGCGCGCATGATCTGTTCGCCGGTACCCTGTTGCCCGATGCGGTCGGTGAAGCATTTGTCGATTTTGATCACGTCGGGGCGTAGCGCTTCGAGTCGGCTCAGGTTGGCGTAGCCGGTGCCGAAGTCGTCGATCGCAAGCCGCGCCCCTTTTTCACGAAGCTGCGCAAGGAACGCCGCGGCGGTGCCCTCCGCGTCCATCGCGAGCGATTCGGTGACTTCGAGGGTGAGGTGGGGAAGCGCCGCTTCGACCTCGTGCGCCCATCGGGCGAGCGCCGGGTCGCCGAATTGGGCAGGGGAGAGGTTGACCGCGACGCGAAAACCGGGTCGCTGCGCTGCGAGTTGCAGCGCGAGGCGCGCGGCTTCTTGGAGCACCCAGAGTCCGATCGGTCGGATCAGGCCACTTGCTTCGGCAAGGGGGATGAATTCCGCCGCGCTGCGCAAACCTTGGTGCGGATGGCGCCAGCGCAGCAGCGCTTCGGCAGTGGTGACGGTGCGCTCGGGAAGCTGCACGACGGGCTGGAGGAAGAGTTCGAATTCGCCGTTGGCAAGCGCGTGTTCGAGCGCGCGGCGCTGTTCGGCCTCGAAGCGGACTTTGGATTCGATCCGCTCCGAGTAGAAGCGTACCCGGTTCTTGCCGCTCTCTTTTGCCGCGTACATCGCTGCGTCCGCAAGCCGCATCAGGGTTTCGGCGTCTTCGGCGTCGTTGGGAAACGCGGCGACGCCGATGCTCACGGTGACTTGGGCACGGTGGTCCTGGACCACGAAAGGTTGGCGCAGCACGTCGCGGGCGCTTTCGGCGATGCGCTGTGCGGTCGATGCGGTGGCGCTGCCTTCGACGAGGATGAGGAATTCGTCCCCGCCCAGCCGTGCGACGGTGTCGCTTTCCCGGACGCACGTTTTGAGGCGCGCGGCCGTCTCCACCAAGAGGGCGTCGCCGGCGTCGTGGCCGTAGAGGTCGTTCACTTCTTTGAAGCCGTCGAGGTCGAGAAAGAGGAGATAGACCGTTTCGCCTTCGCGGCGGGCGCGGGCGAGCGCCCGGTCGATGCGGTCCCGGGCGAGTGCGCGGTTGGGAAGGCCCGTCAGGGCGTCGAAGTGGGCTTGGCGGTAAATGAGCTTTTCGTTCGCTTTGACGGTGTCGATGTTTTGCCAGATGACGACGTGGAACGTGCCCACGGGGGGTGGGTAGTTTTCGCGGTTGAGGTGCTGCATCACCCAGTGGGTGGAGCCATCGGCGGCGACGATCCGTTTTTCGCACGGCGCGGCGCGCCCTTGGGTGAGGGCCGCCCACTGCTGCGCGTCGGTGAGCGCCGATTCCGGGTGGGTGAATGCGGCAAACGAGCGTCCGACGAGCGTTTCGGCGGTTTGCCCGAGCCATGCGGCAAAGGGGTCGTTCGCGCTGAGAATCGTGCCGTTCGCGTCGAGCAGCGCGATGCCGACGGTGGGATTTTCCCAGACTGCCGCAAGGCGCGCTTGGCCGATCGCCGCCTGTTCGGCGACCCGCTGCGCTTCGGTGACGTCGAGGAGCGTTGCGGCGATCTGTTCGGGCTGGTGGGCGCGCGCGGCGATGCGCACGCCACGCTCTTCGACGATGCGCCAACCGCCTTTGGGAGTGCGCAAGCGGTAGCGCTGCTGCCACGTGGCGCTGTTACGTCGCCATTGGGCGTCGACGGTGGGGCGGGCGTTGGGGTCGATCGCAGCGAGGAAGTGCGACCAGGTGAGCGCTTCCGGGGCGACGCCGAGCCATTCGGCAAGCCGTGGCGACGCGTAGGTGAAGGCGTCGAGCGTTGCCGGGGCCATGAAGAGCGCTTCTTGAAGTGCCGCGGCGATGGTGATGAGTCGTTCTTCAAGCTGCAATCGGGCGATTTCCGCTTGCTTGAGCGCGGTGGTCTCAAGCAGTTTGAGGACAAAGCCAGCGCGATCGGTATCGGTGGTCCAATGGGTTATGGTCAGCAACCAGTAGCGGGTGCCGTCGTTCAGTTCGACCGATTGGGGTGTTTCGCGCGCCGCGGCAAAGAGCGCGGTGCGGGTTTCGCTCTCCGGCCAGGGGATGCGGTTACGATCGAAGGGGAACGGTTGTCCGATGTGGCGTTCGGTGAGCGCAAAGTGCGTCTCCGCGGCGCGGTTGTAGCGGATGAGCCGTTCCGATTCGTCGAGGACGAGAAGCGGCCCGGTGAGCGCGTTGAGGATCGCTTCCAAGAGTTCGTTGAGCGCGGCCTGTTCGGCAAGACTGCGGTCGAGCCCTTCGTTGAGCGAGCGGAGCTCTTCGTTGCTCGCGTGCAGCTCTTCGTTGCCCGCTTCGAGCTCTTCGTTCGCCGACTGCAGCTCTTCGGTGGTGGTCTGCAGCTCTTCGTAGAGGGCTTGCAGTTCGGCTTGCGCCCGTTCGAGCGCGTCGATGAGCGTTTCGCGCTGTTCCTGTTCCAGGGTCAGACGGTCGACGGTGCGTTGCAACACCGTTTCCCGGCGCGTGGCTGGTGCGTCGGTAGCCGCTTCGGCAGCTGGTGCGTGTGCTGGTGCGGCGGACGCTTCGGTTTGGAGCGGTTCGAAGACGAAGAGCAGGAAAGGGGTTTCTGCTACGTCGAGGCGCGTGGCGTAGAGTTGCACCGCGGGGGCGCCGTCGGCATCGAGGAGCGGAAGGGTTTGGGGCGCGTTGTCGGTAGGGAGCAGCAGTTGGCGCATCACCAGCCGCAACGGCGTGCGCCAACCGTTTGGGATCAGCGCAGGCAGCGTGAAATCGCTTTTGCCCTGCGGCCAGTGAAGAAACGCGCTGCAGTCCCCCAGGATGTGCAACGGGCGTCCCTGTGCGTCGGTGAGGATCGCAGGGGGGGCGTAGCGGGTCAAGAGGGTTTCGTGGAGACGGTGCTGGATTGCCGCTTCGAGCTGCTCTTCTGGGCGCAGTTTGGGGCGCAGCGCTTTGGCGGGTTGCGGCAGGAAGAGCCGCGCGGGCAGCGTGGCACTCAACCAGGTTTTGGGCGTCGGGATTTCATCGCGGCGAAAGATCCGTTGCGGGCCGCTCACCGCTTCGAAGTGTTCGCCGACCTCGGGCGGCAGGGCTTCCGAGCGGCCAAGGAAGAGCAGGCCGCCGGGAACGAGCGCGTAGTGAAACGCTTTCAGGAGCCGCTCGCGGGCTTCGGGTTTGAGGTAGATCAGCAGGTTGCGGCAACTGATGAGGTGAATGTGCAAAAACGGCAGTTCTCGCAACGCGTCGTGGCGGGAGAAGACGCATTGGGAGCGAATCCCTTGGTGGACACGCCACAGTGCCCCTTCCCGGACGAAGAAGCGTTCGCGCCAGCCGGATGGCAAATGGGCGAGCGCCTCTTCGGGGTAGCGCGCGGCGCGAGCGTGTTGCAGCGCCCCTTCGCTGACGTCGGTGCCCAGAATCACGAAATGGCGCTGTTGCCCCAGTTCGGTCAGGCAATCGGTGATGAGGAACGCGAGGGAATAGGCCTCTTCGCCCGTGGCGCAGCCGCAGACCCAGACGCGAAACGGGGTGGTGACGGGTAGCGTCTCCAGTAAGGCTTTGAGTGGGATGCGCAGCGCGGCAAACGCCGCGGGGTCGCGCCAAAACGCGGTGACGCCGATCAAAAGGGTGCGGGCGAGCGCCTCTGCGGCCGTTTCTTGGTGTTCGAGCGCGTCGGCGAAGGTGGCGAGGTCGGGGTAGCCCGAGCGTTGCATCGCGCGCAGGGTTTGGCGCAGCAGGGTTTCGGGCAGGTAAGCGGTGAGGTCGACGCGCAGCAGCGGCGCCACGCGTTCGAGGATGCGGTCGAACGCCGCTTGGTCTTCGGGGGTGAGCGGGGGTTCGGGTTGCGGGGTGGCGCTGGCGTTGGGTGCTTCGTTCTTTTGGACGGGGTTCGGTGGGGCGGGGGCGTTTGGTTGCTGCGCCGCGGCGGGGGGTGTTGCGCCGTTGCCCTGGGCTGCCGCAAGATGGGTGAGCGTTTTGGGGAGGAGCGCAGCCATCGCTTCCGGGGTGTGGGCGGCGGAGTACGCGCTGGTTGCGATCACTGCACGCGGCAATTCGCCGAACTGCGCGCTTTCCGGGGTTTGTACCCAAACGATGCCGCCGGCGCGATGCACTGCGATCGCACCGGCAACGCCGTCGTTGCCCGTTCCCGAGAGCAGGATCGCGAGCGATTTCGCGCCGAAGTGGTGGGCAGCGCTCAAGAGGAGACGGTCAATCGACGGGTGTGGCCCGGGGCGCGGGTAACTGGGGGTGAGGCGCAGCCGTCCGTTACCGAGGATTTCGGCGTCGTGGGTGGCGGGTATCACGTAAACGTGGTCGGGCGCCAGACGCAACGGTGGGGATTGGGGGGAGGCCAGTTGCACCGCGATCGCGGCGCGCGGTTGCAGCAGCTGGGGGAGCAGCGTTTCGTGGTCTGGTGAGACGTGCTGCGCGATACAGTACGCGGTTTTGCCGTCTGGCCGAAACCCGGCAACCAGCGTACGCAGGGGCTCGACCGCGCCGGCTGAAGCGCCGATCACGACGAGTTGCGTGACCTCGAGTTGCGTGACCCGCGGGCGAGATTGGGGCAGGGCAGGCAGAGAACGTTTCATGGGGGCATTTTCCCGAAGTCTGGTTTCATCATAGCAAATCGCGCGCGATTCCGCTAAGATTCGGCGCATGATGCTAAGAGGTGACGCGATGGGGCAGTGGGCGGGGCAGCTGCCTGTCGAGACCGCGGCGCGCAGTGCCGCATTGGCGCAGCGGATCGCAGCGCGGATTGCGGCAGCGGGCGGCTGGGTGCCATTTGCGGATTTCATGCAGTGGGCGCTCTACGAGCCGGAGCTGGGCTATTACGCGCGCCACGACCAAGCGTTCGGACCGCACGGGGACTTTCTCACCGCGCCGGAGATTTCGCCGCTCTTTGGCGCGGTGCTCGCGGACGTGCTGGCGCCCGCGGTGGCAGAAACGGGCTTGGCGGTGGAATTCGGCGCTGGCAGTGGGGCGTTGGCAGAGGATCTGCTCACCCGCTGGCACGCATTGGGGGTGGTGCCGCAACGCTACGCGATCGTCGAGGTCTCCGCTGGCTTGGCGGCGCGGCAAGCGGAACGACTGCAACCGCTTGCCGAGCGTCTTGGGGTCGAGCTGGTCTGGTGGCAGCGGTTGCCGGAGCGGTTCGCGGCGGCGGTGGTTGCGAACGAGGTGCTCGACGTCTTGCCGGTGCATGTGGTGGGCACACGCGGCGCGGAGACCTTCGAACGTGGCGTGGTGGTCGCCGAAGCAGGAACGGAAGCGGCGGCATCGGCCGCACCGCGCTTTGCGTGGGCCGACCGGCCGCTCACGCCTGCGGCGGCATCGGCACTTGCCGGAATCGAATTGCCGCGAAGTGCCGACGGCGAATATCTTTCTGAGGTGGCGCCTGCGGTCCCAGTATGGGTGCGCACCGTCGCCGAGCGCTTGGCGCCGGGTTCGCTGTGGGTGCTGATCGATTATGGGTACGAGCGCGACATCCTCTACGCGCCGTTTCGTTCCCGAGGGACGCTGCAGGGGTATTATCGGCACCGGGTGGTGGAGGATGTGTTGGCGTGGCCAGGCGCGATCGACATCACGGCGTTCGTCGATTTCACCGCGGTGGTCATGGCATTGGAAGCGAGCGGCCTCACGGTGCACGAGTGGCGGCGTCAGGGGGATTTTTTATTGCGCCACGGAATCTTGGAGCGGCTCACGGAACGGGCAGAACCCGGTTCGGCGGCGTACGTGCAAGCGGCGCGCGCGGTGCAGCGGCTCATCATGCCGCACGAGATGGGTGAGCTCTTTCAGGTGGTGGTGGCGGGGCGGTAGTCCCCTCTTGTCCAAAGACAACGAAATGCGGGGGAAGCGTGACGCTTTTTGCGGCGGTATTGGGCGAAAACGAAAAGATCTCCGAAGCGGTCGCAGCAGCGCGCCGCCGCATGACGCGGTTCCCCGGTGATCGCTGGCGTGCGGTGGCGCGACCCGGTTTTGCGTTGGGGGTGTGGCAGCGCTGGTTCGGAGAAAGCGCGCCGCCTGACGGCGATTGGGACGTGGCGGAGCGCGACGGTTGGGTAGCGGTGGTGAGCGGTCATGCGGTAGTCGCGCAAGATGCGGCCGCCGCTGGCAGTGTGGCGGGCGCACCGGATGGCACATCGGTCGCGGAACGCGGCGGGGCGGCGATGGGGTTGGCGGCGAGGCTGCTTGCCGATTTCGTTTCGGACCCGATGACCCGTCCGCGCGCTTGGCATGGGCAGTTTGCGTTCGTTGCCTGGCATGAGGCGACACAGCGCCTTTTTCTGGTGCGCGACCCGTTCGGGATCGAACCGCTCTATTGGGGGCGATTGCCCGGGGGCGGGTTTGCGGTAGCCAATCTGGCGAAGACGCTGGTTGCGATGGGGGTAGCGGATGGGCCAGACGCTTTGGGGTGGGCGTCGTTCTTCCTCTGGGGGAATGTCGATGGGCGGCGGACCGTCTTTTCCGGGGTCGAGGTAGCGCCTCAGGGGAGCGTGGGGGTCGTGGCGCCACCGTGGGCGAGTGCCCCACAGTGGCAGTGGTATTGCGACTTGCGCACGCTCTGGGCAGTACCCTCTGCGCCCGAGTACGACGAAGCGGCCGCGCAAGTGGCGATTAGCCGCGCAGTGCGCGACGCAGTAGCCGTTGCGACGGCCGACCGGCAGCGTACCGCGCTCTTTCTCTCCGGCGGGATCGATTCGGGGGCGGTTGCAGGGGTGCTCGCGCAGTTGGGACGCGCGGGGACGGCCTATACTCTGGCGTTTGCCGAAATGGCGGGGCAGGGGAACGATGAGCGCCCTTGGGCGGAGCGGATCGCGCGCCATTACGGGCTGACACATCGGGTCGATCAGGTCGCGGAACCCGACTTTTGGGCAACGTTACCCGAGTTTCTCGACGCGATGGATCAGCCGACGCTTGACGGGATCAATTTTTGGCTTTCGTGCCAGAAAGCGGGGCAAGCTGGCGAGCGGGTGGTCTGTACTGGCGATGGCGGCGACGAACTGTTCGGGGGTTTTACCGAACTGGTGCTTTGGCGACGCGCCGAACGGGTGCTGCGGTGGGTGCGCCGTTTACCTGCTGGCGAACGGGTGCTCGTTGCGCTGATGCAGGGGTATGGCACGCTGCGGCGACGACCGAAATGGCGGTGGGCAGGGAACTATTTCGCGACGCGCGACCATCTTTATTTCGTTCCTTACGCCGTTTTCTTCCCGGAAGAGCTGCCGGAGCTTTTGGGGAATGCGGTCTCGGTAGCGCAGGTGCGCGCGCTCTTGACCGCACTCGACTTTCCCGACGCGGATTGCGTTGAGCGCGCGATGCAAATGCGCGACACGTTTCATTCGATGCCGAACCGCTATATGAGCGATGCCCATTGGATCGGTGCGGCGCATGGGGTGCAGTTCCGGCATCCGTTGGCGTCGGTGTCGCTGCTCACCACGGTTGCGCCGTGGGTCTGCGCGTTTCGCGGGCGGCGGGGAAAAACGCTGCTCGCGCAAGCACCGCAACCGCCGCTTCCCCCCGAGGTGGTGGCGCGGCCAAAGGCGGGATTTGCCACGCCGGTGGCGGGTTGGTTGGCGCAGCGGGTTTTCCCGACGATCCCGTTTCCTGCCGTGGCTACGATCGGGTCGGTCGAGCGGCGGTTGGCGTGGTGGCTTTATCAGGAGTGGTCGCGGTGAGTGGGAAGCGGAAGGTTCGGCTGTTCTTGCGTGCGGTGGCGCACGGGATAGCCATTGGTGCGCTCGTTTGGAGGGGGGCGATAGCCCTGGCGCAGCCGCCGGGCAATTGGCGCTTTCTGCCGGAACTGTCGGACGAGTTTTCAGGCGCCACGGTCGACACGGCCCTCTGGCTGACGTTTCTGCCCCATTACGCGGGACGGCCGCCGGGAGTGATCGATCCGGCGCGGGTTACGGTGGCTAACGGCATGGTGCGGCTGGAGACGACGGCTCGGGACAAGGGGCGGTTCGCGACACCGCTCTTACGGGCACGCCAGGAGGTGCGCTACGGCTATTTCGAAGTGGTTGCGCGGCTTGCCCCGTGCCGCGTCAATCAAGCGTTTTGGTTCTACGCCTGGCAGCCTGATGGGACGCGTGAGATCGACGTCTTCGAGATGGCGCCGGGCACGCCGGGCGAAGCACACCGCGTGCACAGTAACCTGCACGTCTATGACGGTGACCCAGCACTCGAGAACGATGGCAACCGACGCTCCTATCCGCAAGTCTGGTCGGCACCCGACTTCGACCCGACACAGGACAATCGCTATGGGTTTTTGTGGTCGCCCACCGAGCTCGTCTGGTGGGTGAATGGTCGTGAGATCCGGCGCGAACCGAACGTCCATTTCCACTGGCCGATGGCGCTCACGTTTACCGGCGAGATCCATCCGCGCTGGTTCGGGGTACCGACAACGCAGGAGTTGCCGTGCGCGATGACGATCGACTATGTGCGGTCGTGGCAGTGGCTCGATGCGGCGGATGGGGTAGGTACGCAGCCGGTGCGTGACGCGGGTCGCGGACGGTTGCGCGGAGGCGTCGAGTAATGCCGCGGTGGCGCAAGGCGCTTGCCTATCTGCGCGGCTGGCTCACGAGTTTGCGCCACTTTTCCCGCCCGGCGTGGGTCTGTCAGGTGGGGCGGGTCACGGTGGTACGCGATCGCGGCACGATCACGGTGGGCGAGCGTGTCTGGCTCTGGCCCGAGGTGAAGCTCGACGCGAGCGCGGTGGCGCGAACGGGTGAAGCGGCGTTGGTGATCGGTGATCGGGTGTCGATTGGTGACCGGACGCAGATCCATTGTGGCGAACGGGTGACGATCGGTGCGGGTACGCTGATCAGTTGGGATTGCGTGATCATGGATCGCGACTACCACAATCCCGACGGGGGCGCGGTGGTTGGCGCGGGCAGCGTGGTGACCCGCGACGTGCCCCCGTGCACGTTGGTCGCCGGGAATCCGGCTCGGGTCGTTCGCCAACTGGGCGAACGGTAACCAAATGGTGCTGGGGAGGGGCGGAATGAATAACGCATACAACGGGCGGCTGCTCCGCAAGTCACCTATGATGGGTTGCCGATCTACCGCCTGTTGCGTGCAGGGGAGCGGGCGCTGCTTCCCCAAGCGCTCGATCAGGCACGCCGATTCCTGCTGCAGTTGCGCGAACGCGACGACCGGACACTATTGTTGCACGGAGTGAGCGGGCTGCCGTTGTCGCGCCGACTGGCGTGGTTACCTGTGGAGCGGTGGGCGATGCCGAAACGGTTTCGGGATCTGGCTGCGGCGCTGAGCGAAGGGTTGCGCGAGATCGCCGCGCAGTTGCCCCACGTCTGGTTCGTCGACGAGATCGTGGTGGCCCAGCGGTTGGGTTATCGCGTGGCGAACCGCCCGATCGTGACGGGGCAGCCCTTTGTCGAGGCCCTTTTTCATCGCCGTCGCTTCGGTTTCGGTCTGGCGGAAACATACCTGGAGGTGGTCCGTGCTTATGATCGGTTGCGGGGGGTGAAGGTGATCGCGGTCGACTTCGACAACACCTTGTGGGACGGGGTGATGGCCGAAGGGCCGGTGCGCCACTACCGCGACCGGCAAGCGCTGCTCAAACGGTTACAGGAAGGGGGGATTCTGCTCGTTGCGGTGAGCAAGAACGATCCTCAGGCGATCCGGTGGAACGAGATGGTGTTGCAGCCGGAGGATTTCGCCGTGTTGGCGATTGGTTGGGAACTGAAACCCACCACACTGGCCGAGATCGCGGCGCAGCTCAACCTTGGCCTCGATGCATTCGTTTTCCTCGACGACAATCCGACCGAACGGGGGTTGGTCGCCAGCCACCTTCCCCAGGTTCGGGTCTGGGACGCGTGCGACCCGGAGCCGTGGCGCACGTTAGCTATCCTTCCTGCGTTGCCGTGGTATTCGCAAACGGAAGAGGCGCGGCAGCGCACCGCGATGTATCGGGTGCAGGCGCTGCGGCAACAGGCGGTGCGCGCCTACGGTGACCAGGGGAGCGACACGGCCGTGTTGGCAGCGTTACAATTGGTGATGCAGGTGCATCGTATGCAGGAGAAGGAGCTGGTGCGCGTTCATGAGCTTACGAACCGGGCCAATCAGTTCAACACGACGACGATTCGCTACCGGTCCGAAGAATTGACCGACCCGGGGCGTCAGGTGTGGGTGGGGTATCTGCAAGACCGGTTCGGGGACTATGGGTTGGTGCTGGTGTGGCTGCGGGTGGTCGAAACCGCAGCAGACGACGAGGCGTAGCGTTCGCGTTTCCGATTTTTCTATTCAGGTGAGCGCCGCCAGCGCATGCGCGATTTGCTCTGCCGCTTCCTCCCAGTGGGGTTCGAGCATGAATGCATGCCCGGCGTCGGGGAGCGTATGAAGTGGTACGCGGTAGTGGCGCGCCGTGGCTTCGACAAGCGGCAGCGGGATGATCTGGTCGTGCTCGGCGCCGAACACAGCCCAGGTGGTCGGATGCTGACGGTGGTGGCGGGGGAGCGCGAACGCGGTCATGTCCCAGAGCGCGCGCAGCGATTCGGGTTGTGACAGCGCGAGATAGCGGCGTAGCGCCTGCTCTTCCGGCAGGTGGTGAAAGAGCGCTTGCGCAAGCGCCCGGTAGTGGCCCTGCTTTTGGGCGAGAAAGCGGTTCATCTCCATGAGCGTTTGCGGGGTATGGGTGAGCAGATGCCAGAACGACGCAGCAAGGCCAGAGGGGGGGACGCTCGCCAGGAGTACGACCGCTGGGAATGCGCGCTTTTCCAACGCTTTTTGCGCGACGAATCCGCCCATCGAGTGGCCGAGCACGACCGGTGGCGCGGGGAGCCGTTCCGCGGCTTCCAGAAGATCATGGACATAGTCGCGGATGCTCAGGAGGTCGAAGGGTTTGTCGCTGCCCGATTTCCCGTGGCCTGAGAGGGAGAGCGCCCAAGCGTCGAACCCTTTCGCGGCGAACCAGGGCAGGAAATGTTCCCAACACCACGCGCCCGCATAGGCGCCATGGACGAAAAGCAGGGGCGGGTGGCTCCGGGGACGGCCGTGTGGGGGTTCGTGGCGTAGTTCCAGAGTTCGTGACATCGGCAGACTCGTATTTATTGGGGGTGGGACTGGGGGACGGGCGGGCGGTTTGCGTTCGGGGCGTCGTCTGGGGGCAAAAGGGTTTTGGCGCTCGCGGCGATTGCTGCGATCCGTGCGGCACGAATGCGCTCCGCAATGCGGCGGGGGTCACCGGCCGCGCTTTGGGCGATCTTCGCGGTGGGAATGGCGCGCGCCGCAGTAAGCGCCTGTTCCCAAAGGGTGCGAACGGGCGCGTAATCGACGACCAAGGGGGGGCGCGCTGTGGCGTCGCATTCGCACGCGGCAAGGAGCTGCGCAAACCGCGCCGGGCGGCGCAATGCGTCGCACCGTTCCAAAACTTTGAGGCGCGTTGCCGGCCGCAGACGCCTTCCTTGGTGGATGAGACCGTGTTCGCGCGCTACCAGCACCGCGAGCGCGCGACAGTCGTTGGGGGTTTTCAGGCGTCGGCTCACCGTTTCGGCCAAACAGGCACCGCGGGCTTCGTGTCCGTAGTGGTGGGGTAGGATTTCGGCGGGTGTTGCGCCTTTGCCCAGATCGTGCAGCAGCACCGCCCAACGCACCGCAAGAGGCAAACCTTGGCGGGCGCTGTTGCCAAGCGCGAGCAGCGTGTGGGTGCCGACATCCCCTTCCGGGTGGTAGCGTTCGGGCTGCGGCACACCGAAAAGCGCGGCGAGTTCGGGGATGAGCGCCTTAAGGGCGCCGGTCTCTTGCAAGAGTGCGATCATGCGTTGCGGCGCCGCTTCCATGAGGCCACGCGCGAACTCCTGCCAGACCCGTTCGGGGGTGAGCGCGGCAAGCTCGCCGCTTTGGGCGATCGCGGCGATCAGTTCCCGGGTCTCCGGCGCGACGGTGAACGCGGTGAAGCGGGCCGCGAACCGGGCGACGCGCAGCACCCGTAGCGGGTCTTCGACGAACGCGGGGCTCACGTGACGCAGGATCTGGTGTTCCAGGTCCGCTACACCCCCGTAGGGGTCGATGAGCGTGCCATCGGGCGCTACCGCGATCGCGTTGATCGTGAGGTCGCGGCGTGCCAGGTCGGCTTCGAGCGTGACGTCGGGCGCGGCGTGGCAGGTAAACCCTTTGTAGCCACGGCCACTTTTGCGCTCGGTGCGCGCCAGAGCATACTCTTCGCCCGTTTTCGGGTGAAGAAAGACGGGAAAGTCTTTGCCCACCGGTCGGAAACCGCGGGCAGCGAGGGCTTCCGGGGTGGCGCCGACCACCACCCAGTCGCGGTCATGGACAGGCAGCCCGAGGAGCGCGTCGCGCACCGCGCCACCGACGAGATAGACATCGAGCCCCGCGACCAAGGGGTCGGGGGGTGCGAGCTGCAAGCGGGCGCGCAGCGTTTCACGCGAAGGGGAAGGGGGCGGTAGCGCGGCCGGAGCAGCATTTGCTTCCGCGTCGTTGCGCACGCTGCCGGACGGTTCGGGAAGCGGTGGCACCATTTAGCCTGTATGGCGACGCCGCCACTCGGCGTAATGCGCGCGATAGGTGTCGTGCGCGAGGTATTCGGGCGCAATGGCTTCGAGTGCCGTCGGGGTGAGCCCAAAGGGAAGCGGCGAGCCGTCGACGACGTTGGGCACTTCGAGCGACCGCAGGTTGTCCGGGGTCAGCGGTGGATTGGGAAGAAGGGCCATGAGGCGCGCTTGCAGGAAGGCGAGGCGATCCGGCAACGCGATCACGGGACGCGGATGGCCGGAGAGGCGCGCGGCATAGTCGACGAGCGCTTTGAGGGTATAGACGCGCGGGCCACCCAACGGGTAGCTCTGTCCGATGCTTTCCGGCGTTTCCAGCGCGGTCAACATTACCGAGGCGACGTCGCCGACATAGACGGGTTGCAGTTTCGCGTCGGCTTTGCCGATGGGGAGTACCGGTGCCCAGCGAGCCAGACGGGCAAAGAGGTTGAGAAAGGAGTCGCCGGGGCCGAAGACGACGCTCGGGCGCAGGATCGTCCATTGGGTGGGGTTTTCGCATCCTGCGGCGTCGAGCACGGTGCGGATCGCAGCTTCGCCTGCGGCTTTGCTGCGCAGATATTCGGATGGCGCAGTGGGCGACGCACCATTGGCGCTGATGTGGATGAAGCGCGAAACGCCGGCGTCACGGCACGCGGTGGCGAGCCGTTTGGGCCATTCGACGTGTGCCTGCGCAAAATCGGGGCCAAACGGGGCGCCAGGGCGGGAATGGAGGATGCCGACGAGGTTGACAACGAGATCCGCACCACGCACCAACGCAGTGAGTGCCGGCACGGTGCGGTCTTTGAGTTCGACTACTTCGGCGGTGGGCAGTAGAAGGAGTTCGCGGGCGTTTTGCCAGCGCCGGGTGGGAATGATGAGCCGCCAGCCACGGGCGGTGAGACGGTTTGCCAGATGGCGGCCGATGAAACCGGTGCCGCCAAAGAGGACTGCAGTGGGTTTGTGGTTCATTGTCTTCTCCCAAGATGTGTCGTTTCTTACCCTTACTGTAGCCGTTCGCTGAGCGCGGCGAGCTGCCGTTGCGCGTCGCCGTAAGGTACGAGCAGCTCGCTCAGGGTTTTGGGGTTGCCCAAGCGGTGGCTGTAGACGACGGTATTGGCAAGCACTTTGCGAATGTAGTCGCGCGTTTCCGCCAAAGGCAAGAGTTCGATGTAGCGCAGCGCGTCCAAGAGCGCGGCGTCCGAGGTCAAATCGAGGCGCTGCCGCAAGCGGCCGATCCGGCCTGGCCCCGCGTTGTAGGCGCCGGTGGCGAGCACGGGGTGGCCGTCGAGTTGTTCGGTCATGATGCGTAGGTAAGTGATCCCGAAGCGGAGGTTGGTTTCCGGTTCCAGAAGTTGCTGGGCGTGAAAACGGCGTTCGTTGCGTTGTTGTGCGACCCAGCGTCCGGTACTGGGCATCACCTGCATCAGCCCCAGCGCGCCGCTCGTCGAACGAGCGTCGGCGCGGAAACGGCTCTCTTGCCGCATCACGCCGTACACCCACGCCGGGTCCACCCTTTCCTGGTGGGCGGTGGCGAGCACTTGGGTGCGCCACGGGGTGGGGTAGCGCAGCGCCCAGGCGTTGCGCTCCTGACTGCGTTCAAGCAGCCGGATCGCCAAATCGAAACGACCGTCTTCCGCAAGGAGCGATGCGGCAGCGCGCCGTTTCCACGCGGCACTTGCGGACAGCCAGCGTTGCGCGAGCAGGTCGACTTCTCGCTGCGCTTCGACCTCCCAGCTACGGGCCGCAAGCGCGCGAATCGCGGCAAGGTGGGGGTCGCGCGCAATCTGCGCACGTTGCTGAGCAGAAATGGGTGGGCCGTCGGTGATCGCAAGCGGTTGCCCGATCAGTTCGCCAGCGAGCAATCCCCAAAAATCGTCGTCTTGCGCCAACTCCCGAAACAGGGTTCTGGCTTCGTCTTTTTTACCCAGCGCTTTGAGCGCCCAGGCGCGCCAGAAGCGCCACTGCCGCGCATTCCGTTCGCTGGACGGGAGCTGCTCGAGCAGGTGCCAGGTGGTGAGCCAATCTTCCGTTTGCAGCGCAACGCGAATCTGCCATTCGAGCGGTTCCGTCCAGACGGGGCTGGGTTTGAGGTGCGCGAGCCAGCTCTGGGCTTCGGGGTTGCCTTGGCGCGCCGCGACGACGAACGCAGCGCGGCGAACGGTTGCCGCAAGGGGTGGTGGCAGTTGGGCTGCTTGCTGCCACACGGTGATCGGGTCGTCGCGCGTTTGCGCGATCAGACGCGCGGCTGCGCGCACCGCAGGCGTGTCCGCAGCCGGAGGAAAGAGTGCGCGCCACGGCGCGGCAGCGTTTTCGCCTTTCAGGAAAAGGGTGACGAGGTAACGTTCGATCAGCGTGGCGTCGTTGACGAGACCGTTGGCCACGGCGTCGCGAAACGCAGCGCGGCACTCGTCGTTGGGTGATACCGTTTCGGCAAGGCGAGTAAGCACCGCTTCGCGCAGCGTGGCGGTTGCGGTGGGTTCGGTGTGTAGCCGTGCTTGAAGAAGCCAGCAGTGGGTGGTGGGGTCGTGCCGTTCCAGCGCTTCGAGATGGCGGCGGGCTTCGGTCCAGGCTTCCTGCGCGATGGCGTTTTGCGCGAGCGCCCGCCGGACACGCACCGCTGCGTCGGTGCCGGCGTGATCGGTCAGGAAGCGCGTGACGGTTTGGGGGTCGAGCGTTGCGTCGTCGCGTAGAATCTGCAGTGTCAGACGCCAGCTGGTGACCGTCGCGGCAAGGGGGCTTGTGCGGGTTTTGGGTTCGAGTGCCAACAGGGTGGCGAGGTCGCCTCGGGCGAACGCGGCGCGGGCTTGTGCCACTGCGTCGGTGGGTGGGGTGGGCCGGTCATGAGGACGCGCAGCCGCAGCAAGCATCGTGGGGGTGCCGATCAGCCAAACGATCAGCACGACCAGAGCAAACGAAGCGACGGAGCGGAACGCGTGGCGTGTGGCACTCATTAGGGCAACGAGGTGCAGGGACCGTGAACGACGAAACACGAACGATTGTACCCGATGGCGCGGATCGCGCAACGATTCGCCGCCATTTCCTGCGGCTACGGCGTGCATTGTCTCCTGAAAACTGGCAGGCGCGGAATGCGGCGCTGTGTGGCCATTTGGCGCAGTGGTGGACGCAGTGGCGCGCGCGGCACGCGCCGCGTTGGGTCGGGCTCTACTGGCCGATGAAGGGGGAGCCCGACGTGCGGTCGGTTTTCGCCGCGTGGCAGTGGCGGGCGCTTCCCGCGGCGGTTGCGCCCCATGTGCCGCTTGTTTTTCGGCCGTGGCGCGAGGGGGCGCCGATGATCGACGATTGCTACGGGATTCCGACACCGGAATGCGCCAAAACGGTTCGGCCTGAGGTGCTGATCGTGCCACTCGTGGCGTTCGATCGCCAAGGTTACCGGTTGGGTTATGGTGGCGGGTTTTACGATCGGACGTTGGCGGCGTGGCGTGCCGAGGGGTGGCAGGGCGTGGCGGTGGGGGTGGGGTTTGCGTTCGCCGAACTGCCCGACCTGCGCCCCGAGGCGCACGACGTGGCGATGGATGTGGTGGTGAGTGACGCCGGAGTGGTGTTGGACCGCAGCGAAGGGGTTCGACGCTAGCGGCCTACCCTTTAGTGCGCGGGTGGCTCCGTGTGTCACGCTAGCCTGCTGCCAAAAAGAGCGCGTACGCCGGGTTGTGGGTCTCTTCTTCCCATTCGTAGCCTAGGCGGTCGAGGAACGCGCGGAATTCGGTCTCTTCTTCAGGTGGGACCTGCATCCCGGCGAGCACCCGGCCGTAATCGGAGCCGTGGTTGCGGTAGTGGAACAGGCTGATGTTCCAGTCGGCGCGCAATTCGGAGAGGAATTTCATCAGCGCGCCGGGACGCTCGGGGAAGACGAAACGATAGAGGCGCTCGTTGCGGATGTGGGGGGCGCGGCCACCCACCATATAGCGGACGTGGGTCTTCGCCAGTTCGTTGTCGGTGAGGTCGAGCGCGCGTAGCCCTGCGGCTTCGAGTTGTTGGATCAGGGTTGCCACTTCGTCGCGGTTGTGGATGGTGACGCCGACGAAGATGTGCGCTTCGTTCGGGTCGGCGAAGCGGTAGTTGAATTCGGTGATGTTGCGGTGCCCAAGGAGCTGGATGAAAGCTTTGAACGAGCCCGGCCGCTCCGGAATGGTCACCGCCAACACCGCTTCGCGCTGTTCACCCAGTTCGGCCCGTTCGGCGACGAAGCGCAGGCGGTCGAAGTTCATGTTCGCGCCCGAAGCGACCGCAACCAGGGTTTGGCCGGTGACCTGGTGGGTGCGTGCCCACGCTTTGAGCCCCGCTACCGCGAGTGCGCCAGCCGGTTCGAGGATCGCGCGCGTCTCTTCGAATACGTCTTTGATCGCGGCGCAGATTTCGTCGTTGGAGACGACCACCATCTCATCGACATATTGGCGGCAGAGGCGGAAGGTCTCTTCACCCACCTGCTTGACCGCAGCGCCGTCAGCGAAGAGGCCGACCTGCTCCATCGCGATCCGTTCGCCCGCGGCAAGGGAGCGGGTCATCGCGTCGGCGTCTTCCGCTTCGACGCCGATCACGCGAATGTCGGGGCGCAGCGCTTTGAGGTAGGCGGCAACGCCAGCGATCAGGCCGCCGCCGCCCACGCCACAGAAGACGGCGTGTAACGGCTCCGGGTGCTGCCGCAAGAGCTCCATGCCGATGGTCCCTTGGCCAGCGATGACGTCAGGGTCGTCGAACGGATGCACGAACGTGAGTTGTTCTTCTTCGGCAAGCCGCAGCGCGTAGGCGTAGGCGTCGGAGTACGATTCGCCTGCGAGCACCGCTTCTCCACCCCGGGCGCGGACCGCTTCGACTTTGATGAGCGGGGTGGTGGTGGGCATTACGATCACCGCGCGCACCGGTTTGCCGCGCCGCTCACCGATGGTTTTGGCCGACAATGCCACGCCTTGCGCATGGTTGCCGGCGCTGGCGCAGATCACGCCACGGTCGAGTTGTTCTTCGGAGAGATGGACGATCTTGTTGTAGGCACCGCGCAGTTTGAAGCTGAAGACCGGTTGCAGGTCTTCGCGTTTGATCCACACCTGATTGCCGGTGCGGCGGCTCAAGGTCGGTGCGAACTGCAGCGGGGTTTCGCGGGCGACTTCGTAGACACGCGCGGTGAGGATCCGTTTCAGGTAGTGGGTGGCGTCAGACATCGTTGTGCCTCTTGTTCGAGCAGTTTTTCGTGACGGTCGAGGAATTCTTGGGTGGAATCGATTCCGCGCAGTTTGAGGACGAAATTGCGTACTGCAGCTTCCAGGAGCACAGCCATGTTGCGTCCCGGCGCAACGGGCAGGGTGACGCGGGGGATCGCAACGCCAAGGATCTCTTGTCGCTCTTCTTCCATTTGCAGCCGTGGCAACGGGGTGGTTTCCGGGCTGAGGCGCTTGAGGTGGGTGATAAGGCGCAGGCGCATCTTGCGCCGTACCGCGGTTTCGCCGAAGATGGTGCGGATGTCGAGGAGTCCCAGTCCCCGGACTTCGAGGTAGTTTTGCAGCAGTTCCGGGCAGCGCCCTTCGAGTTCGTAGGGGGAGATGCGGGCCACTTCCACCGCGTCGTCGGCAACCAGCCCGTGGCCGCGCGTGACCAGTTCCAGTGCCAGTTCCGATTTGCCCGTACCCGCTTCACCGGTGATCAGGACCCCCACCCCCAGCACGTCCATCAGCACGCCGTGCAGAATCGTCCGTTCGGCGAGCATGCGCGCGATCTTCAGGCGGAAGCGGTCGATCACTTCGGCGGCAGGACGTGGCGAGGTGAGCAGCGCGATCGCGTACCGGCGGCACAGCTCTTCGAGTACGCCGGGGACGGTGCAGCCGTCGGCGACGATGATCGCGGGCGGGCGCGCCGCGGTGATTTCGGAGAGGACGTAGCGGATCTTTTCGTTGGGTTGCTTCGCCGACCACGCGAGTTCCGCCGAGCCGACTACTTGCAAGCGCTCGGGGTGGATCAGGTTCAGGTGGCCGACGAGGTCGGCCGGCCAGATGTGGGTGTCGGTGACCCGCACCGTGCGCGTGAGGTCCCCACAGCGGTGCACGAGCGCAAGCGGCTCTGCTAACGCCGCAACGAGCGCCGCGACGGTGGTTTCGCGCACGGCCATCGCGGCGCTCCTTACGCGCGAAACGCGGCGCGCAACGCTTCTGGGGTTTCGGCCGAAAGGATCGCTTCGCGCACCTCTGGACGACTGAGCCGCTCGGCGAGCTCCGAGAGGATTTCCAGGTGCGTTTCGGTGGCTTGTTCCGGCACGAGGAGCGCGACGACGATCGTGACCGGCTGGTTGTCGACCGCGTCGAAGTCTACCGGTTGCGCCAAACGCAGGATCGCGATGCGCGGTTCGGTTAGCCCCGGAACCCGGGCATGAGGGATCGCGATGCCTTCTCCGAGCCCCGTCGAGCCGAGCCGTTCGCGTTCGATCAGCGCGGAAAAGAGCTTACCTGCGTCACACCCTTCTTCTGCGAACGCTTCGGCAACCTTTTCCAACACCCGCTTTTTGCTCGATGCGTCGACATCGAGCCGTACCTGTGCGGTAGCGATGAGCGATGCAAGCAGATCCATTGTCGTCGTCATTCGGCATCAGGCGCCGCCGGGCCGTTGTGGTGGTTGGTAACGATCTCTTTGTGCTTGCGTACTTGCCGGTCGAGTTTGTCGATCATCGCATCGATCGCGGCGTAGAGGTCGGCGCCGACCGCGTGCGCGTGGATGTCCTTGCCTTTGACGTGTAGCGTGCACTCCGCTTTTTGTTCGTTCTTTTCAACCGACAGGATGACATGGCAGCTGGTGACGTGGTCGAAGTGGCGGATGACATGCTCGAGCTTTTCGCGGGCGTATTGTTCGAGCGCTTCGGTGACTTCGACGTGACGACCCGTGATGTTGAGGTTCATGGAACGGTTCTCCTGAAGTGGTATTAGAGCCTTTTTCGCAATTTCGCTGGCGGAATCGAAAGTGAATCGCGGTATTTTGCCACGGTTCGGCGGGCAATCACAATGCCTTCGGCAGCGAGTCGATCGGCGATCGCGGTATCGGAAAGGGGGCGATGGGGGTCTTCGGCGGCAATCAGTGCGCGAATCCGGCTTTTGATCGCGGCGCCCGAGGTGGCGTCGCCGTCATCGGTGGCGAGCGCTGCGCTGAAAAAGGTTTTGAGTTCGAAGAGGCCGTTCGGAGCGAGCAGGTATTTGCCGGCGACGACGCGGGAAATGGTCGATTCGTGCAGCGTGAGCGCCTCAGCCACGGTTTTGAGGGTGAGCGGCTGCAAGGCGCGTTCGCCGTAGCGGAAGAAATCGGCCTGGTGGTCGACGATCGTCTGCCCGACGCGCAGCAAAGTGAAAGCGCGCTGGTGGAGCTGTTTGACGAACTGCTTCGCTTCGGCAAGCCGAGTTCGCCACGCTTCCGGGCTCTTGCGCCCGATCGACGCTTGATAGAGCGGCGAGACGACCACGCGCGGGTACGCCGCCGGGTTGAGGTCGACGCGAAAACGATCTCCCTCTGGGGTGACGATCAGGTCGGGTATGACGGTGGGCGCCGTTTCGGTGCTGAATCGGCGCCCCGGTTTGGGGTCGAGCGATTCGACGAGCGCGATCGCCGCTTTGAGTTCCGCTTCGCTGCAGCCCAGGGTTTTGCGTAACCCGGCGTAGTCGCGTTTGGCCAAGAGTTCAAGTGCGTCGCGCACGAGGCGCTCGGCGAGGGTGCGTTCGGGTGACGCCGGGCGTTCTGCCAGTTGCAGTAAGAGACATTCGCTGAGCGAGCGCGCACCGACCCCTGTGGGGTCGAAGCGCTGCAATACTTTGAGCGCGACTTCCAGGGTTTCGGTATCGGCGGGGGGATCGACCCATTGGGCGATTTCCGCCAGCGGCGCGCAGAGGTAGCCGTTGTCGTCGAGCGCTTCGATCAAGAGTAGGACGTGTTGCCGTACCGTTTCGGGAAGAAGCGTGAGTTCGGCTTGGGCGGTGAGGTGTTCGGTGAGCCCCTCGGGCGCGACGGCGGTTCGGTAAGGGTCGAACGGCTCGTCTTCCGGGGCGATTCCCGGGGTGACCCCTTCCCAGTAGGCGTCGTATGGGGTGTCATCGGGTACGGATTCGCTCGCTTCGGCGGGCGGGACGGTTGCTTCGACGCGTTCGGTGTCGTTCGGCGCCGCTGGGGTGGCTCCTGCGTGGGTCACTTCGGCGCCGGTTGTCGCGGTTTCTTCCCATTCGTCGGCGCGGATCAGGAACGGATTTTGTTCGAGCGCTTCTTCGATCGCCTGGCGGAGTTCCGCAGCAGGTAGGGTGAGGAGGTGCAGCGACTGCTGCAGTTGCGGCGAGAGGGTGAGCGACGTTTGTGGTTTGAGGGCAAGCCCCGTGCCTAGCGTTTTCATAGGCGGAACTGTTCGCCGAGATAGACGCGGCGGACTTCGCTGTGGGCAACGATCTCATGCGGGGTTCCGGAGGCGATCACTTGGCCGTCGGCGAGGATCGACGCGCGGTCACAGATCCCGAGCGTTTCGCGCACGTTGTGGTCGGTGATGAGCACCGCCACACCTCGGCTTTGCAGGAAGCGGATGATCCGTTGGATTTCGAGGACCGCGATCGGGTCGACTCCGGCGAAAGGTTCGTCGAGGAGGATGAGCCGCGGGTCGGTCGCGAGCGCGCGCGCGATTTCGAGCCGTCGCCGTTCGCCACCGGAGAGGGCCACACTGGGTTGATCGGCCAGGTGGGCGATCCCCAGCTCTTCGAGGAGCGCCATTTCCCGCTGGGCGCGCTGCGGCGCGGGAACGCCGTGCAATTCCAGTACCGCACGGATGTTCTCCCGAACGGAGAGTTGACGGAAGATGCTCGCCTCTTGTGGTAGGTAAGCGAGCCCGTAGCGGGCGCGGCGGTGGATGGGCAGGTGGGTGATGTCGTGCTCCGAGAGCTGGATGCGCCCTTCGTCGGCGCGAATGAGCCCGACGATGAGGTAGAAGCAGGTGGTTTTGCCCGCGCCGTTCGGTCCCAGCAAGCCGACGATCTCGCCGGGCGCGACGGTCAAAGAGACCCCATCGACAACGGCGCGTGCGCCGAAACGCTTGCGCAGGTTTTCGACGATCAAGAGCGACATGGTTTTAGACATCCGGTGGCAGCGCCACGTCTTCGGGCGGGTCGGAGAGGAGCGCGCGGATCGTCTCCCACGAAAAGCCGCGCGCTGCCAGAAAGCGGGCTTGCTTCTGCCACGCCTGCGGGGTCGTGGGCGGGGATCCGAATTTCTTACGCCAGACCGCAGCGGCGCGTTCGCGCTCGTCACCCAGTTCGGCTTCGGTTTCAGCGAGCGCCTGCGCGACGTCCGCGTCGCTCACCCCACGGGCGTGGAGCCGGTAGGCAATCGCGCGGTTGCCTTGCCGTTCGGCGAGCCGTCGGGCATGGAGCGACGCAGCGCGCCGGTCGCTCAAAAAACCGTGCCGTTCGGCGCGTTCCAGCAGTTCCGCTACGGTCTTCTCCGCTATCCCGCGCCGCGCGAGCGCCGCGGCGAGTTCGGCACGCGTGTATTCGCGGCGGGCCAAGAGGCGCAGCGCGATCGACCACGGTGACGCGCTCGTGTGTGCGGAGGCGGAACGAACGGGGCTCATGCCGCTGGGTCACGAGTGGCGAAAGCGGGCGGCATCCGTTCAGGTCGCCGTCGCATCACTGGGTTCGGCTGCTGCACCATCCTGGGGAGCCGTGCTCCCTTGTGGCAGAGCGTCTGGCGCAGGCAACGGGGGCAGCCCGACCGCGGCGCGGATGCGGTTTTCGATCTCCCGCGCCAGCGCCGGGTTTTGTTTCAGGAATTCGCGGACGTTGTCTTTGCCTTGCCCTAGCCGCTGTCCTTCGTATGCATACCACGCGCCGGTTTTGTCGACGATTTTGTATTGCACGCCGAGGTCGATGATCTCCCCTTCGCGCGATATGCCTTCGCCGTAGAGGATGTCGAAATTGGCCTCTTTGAACGGTGGGGCCACTTTGTTCTTCACCACTTTGACGCGGGTCTCCGACCCCAGCGCTTCGTCGCCCTTTTTGATCGTGCCGGTTTTACGGATGTCCATGCGCACGCTCGCGTAGAACTTGAGCGCGTTGCCACCGGTGGTGGTTTCGGGGTTGCCGAACATCACGCCGATCTTCATCCGGATCTGGTTGATGAAGATCACCATCGTATTGGTGCGGGCGATGCTTGCGGTGAGTTTGCGCAGCGCCTGGCTCATGAGGCGCGCCTGCAACCCGGGTAGGGCGTCGCCCATGTCACCTTCGATCTCTGCTTTCGGGGTGAGCGCTGCGACCGAGTCGATCACGATCACATCGACGCCGCCGGAGCGGACCAGCATATCGGCGATCTCGAGCGCTTGCTCACCCGTGTCGGGCTGCGAAACCAACAGTTCGTCGATTTGAACGCCCAGTTTTTTCGCATACTGCACGTCAAGCGCGTGTTCGGCGTCGATGAACGCCGCTACGCCGCCCAGTTTTTGCGCTTCGGCGATCACGTGCAACGTCAAGGTGGTCTTGCCCGAAGATTCGGGGCCGTAGATTTCGATCACGCGGCCGCGCGGCAAACCGCCGATACCGAGCGCGATGTCGAGCCCCAACGAGCCGGTGGAGATCGCTTCGATGTTGCGTTCGACGCGGTCTTGCCCCAGGCTCATCACCGCCCCTTTGCCGTACTGCCGTTCGATCTGAGCGAGCGCCGCCTGTAGCGCTTTGCGTTTTTCTTCGTTCATCACGGGTTCCTGTCGCAATTTTGGTATCGCAGCAATGGTAGCGCGTGGGGCGGGTGCGTGCAAGCACCCAGCTATTGACTTTATGGTCATTTTTTCAGATACTGGCGATCAAGCCAACAAGGGAGTTTGCAGCGAATGAGCATAGGGAAGAAGCGCGGCGCGGCGCAGGGCGAAGGGGTACCCGATGCGCTGCGGGCATCGTCGCGACCGATGTCGTCCTTACTGCGGTGTGTCGTGTGGGTGTTTGCCGCAGCGTCGGTATGGGGGCCGCTCGGGAACGCGGCGCAGGCCGCGCAAGAGGCGTCGAAGCCGACGGCAGCGGCGGGCAAGGCGTCGCAACCGTTGCCGACGGTGGTCGTGGTGCGCGCGGTTCGCGAAACCGTCGTGGTCGAAACCGACGTCCCGGGGCGGCTTGCCGCAAGCCGCAAAGCCGAGGTGCGCGCGCGGGTGGAAGGGATCGTCGAAGCGCAACGCTACCGCGAAGGGAGCGAAGTGCAGGCGGGGCAGACCCTCTTTGCGCTCGACGACCGCCCCTACCGTGCCGCGCTTCAGGCGGCCGAAGCGCTCGTTGCGCAGCGGCGGGCCGAGCTGAAGCGGCAAGAGGCGCTGGTGCGCCAAGGGTTCGCTTCGCCCCAGACGCTCGACGTGGCGCGCGCCAATCTGGCGGCCGCCGAGGCGCAAAAGACCCAAGCGGCGCTCAATCTCGAATACGCCAAAGTGCCCGCGCCGATCGCCGGACGGGCGGGACGCGCACTGGTGACCGAGGGGGCGCTCGTCGGCCACGGGGAGGCGACGCTGCTCACGACGATCGAGGTGCTCGACCCGATCCATGCGTTGATTACCGAACCGCAGGCGCAGTGGTTGGCGCGGCGCACGCTCGCGCATCTGCCGCCCCCCCGCTTGGTGATCGACGATGCGGTGGTCGCGATGGGCGAATGGATCGTTTCGGATGCTGCGGTCGACCCGGCAACCGGGACGGTGACGTCGAAAGTGGCGTTTCCCAATCCCGATCGACGGTGGTTGCCTGGGATGTTCGTGAAGGTCCGGGTGCCGGTCGCGGAGCGCGAAGCGGTGGTGGTACCGCAACGCGCGCTGGTTTCCAATAGCGCCGGGCTCTTCGTCTGGGTAGTTGCCGACGGGCAAGCGCGGCTGCAACCGGTAACGCTGGGTGGATTTTCGGGGGAGAACGTCGTCGTTGCTTCGGGCCTGAACGGGGGCGAAGCGGTGGTGGTTTCCGGCCAGGCGCGGCTGCAGCCGCCGGGTGGGCCGGTGACGGTGCAGGAGTGAAACGATGGCGCGCTTTTTCGTCGACCGTCCCGTCTTCGCCGCGGTTATCGCGCTCTTGATCACGCTTGCCGGGGCGTTGGCGCTCGTCAATTTGCCGGTGGCGCAATACCCGGCGGTGGCGCCGCCGCAGGTGGCGTTTACCGTGACCTACCCGGGGGCGTCCGCCAAGACCGTGGAAGACAACGTCCTCAAGGTGCTCGAACAGGAGATGAACGGGATCGAAGGGCTCCTTTACATGGAGTCGAGCGCCGAACTGGGGCGGGGGACGCTCACCCTCACCTTCGAAACCGGCACCGATCCGGAATTGGCGAGTGTCGAAGCGCAGAACCGCTACCGTCGGGTCGAAGCGCGCTTGCCCGACGAGGTGAAGGCGCGGGGGGTGACCGTGACCAAACCGCAGCGCAACTGGTTGATGATCGTCGCGGTGAATGCGCCGCAAGGCGGCTATTCGGCCGTCGACCTCGGTTCGATTGTCGCGGCGCAGATCCTCGATCCGATCCGGCGTGTCCCAGGCGTTGGAGAAGCGGTGCTCTTCGGGACCGAATACGCGATGCGGATCTGGCTCGACCCTGACCGGCTCCGTTCGTTCGGGTTGACGCCCTCAGCGGTGGCGAACGCGATCCGCGCGCAGAACGTCGATCTGGCGTTGGGCGAAATCGGCCAACTGCCTGCGGTGCCGGGGCAGCAGATCAACGCGATCCTCACCGCACAGGGGAAACTGACCACGCCGGAGGCGTTTCGCCAGATCATCGTCCGCGCCGAACCGAACGGCGCGCAGGTGCGGTTGGGTGATGTCGCACAGGTCGAGCTCGGCGCCGACAGTTACGACGTGGTGGCGCGGCTCAATCAGGCGCCGAACGCCGCGATCGGGATCCGCACCGCGCCGGGTGCCAATGCGCTGGAGGTGGCGAACGCGGTGAAAGCGCGGATGCGCGAACTCGAGCCCTTCCTGCCGCCGGGCGTCCAGTGGGAGGTGCCGTACGACACCAGCCGCTTCGTCGAGATCTCGATCCGTGAGGTGGTGAAGACGCTCGTCGAGGCGGTGGTGCTGGTGTTCCTGGTGATGTGGCTCTTTTTGGGCAACCTGCGGGCGACGTTGATCCCGATGGTGACGGTGCCGGTGGCGCTTGCCGGCGCCGCGGCGGTGCTGTGGCTGCTTGGCTATTCGATCAACGTGCTCACGCTCTTTGCGATGGTGCTCGCGATCGGGATCTTGGTCGACGATGCGATCATCGTGGTGGAAAACGTCGAACGCCATCTGGTCGAAGAGGGGTTGTCGCCGCGCGAAGCGACGGTGGTGGCGATGCGTGAGATCTCCGGCGCGGTGATCGGCGTTTCCGCAGCGCTCGTTGCGGTGTTCGCGCCGCTCCTCTTTTTCGGGGGGTCGGTGGGGGTGATCTACCGCCAGTTCGCGGTCACTCTGATCGCGACGATGGTCTTTTCGGCGTTTCTGGCGTTGTCGCTCGCCCCGGCGCTTGCCGCAACGTTCCTGCGCGCGCCGAAGCGCCACCAGCCGCGCGCCTTCGACCGCTTCTTCTTCTGGTTGCGCGACCGCTTTGGCGTTGCCACCGCGGCGATCGTGGTGCGGCCGGTGCGCTGGCTCCTTCTTTATGGCGCGATCGTCGCTGCGGCGGGGTGGCTCTTCGTGAAGTTGCCGACAGCGTTTCTGCCCGACGAAGACCAAGGGTATATCATCGCGGTGGTCCAATTGCCCGCTGGCGCCACGCGCGAACGCACCGAAGCGGTGTTGAGCGAAGTCGAACGCTTTTACCTGGCGCAGCCCGAGGTGGCGCGGGTGGTCGGGGTGCTCGGCTTCTCTTTCTTCGGGCGCGGGCAAAATACCGCGATTGCGTTCGTGCCGCTCAAACATTGGGACGAACGGCCCGAGGCGAGCCAGAGCGCGCAGGCGCTCGTTGCCCGTACCTACCGCGAACTGGCGCCGCGGCTACCCGACGCGCTCATTGTTGCCGTCAACCCGCCACCCATTCCCGAACTCGGTGCGGTGGGCGGTTTCGATTTCCGGTTGTTGGACCGCACCGGCACGGAGCGCGCCGGTCTGTTGGACGCGCGCAACCGGCTGCTTGCCGCGGCAGCGCAAGACCCGCGGCTCTTCGGCGTGCGCCCGGAAGGGCAGGAACCGGCGCCTGCGGTGCGTTTGGCGATCGATCGCGAGCGGGCGGCGGTCTACGGGATCGACCAACAGACGCTCAACGAGACGTTGGCGATGACGCTCGGCACCGCGTACCTGGGGGACTTTCTCATGGACGGGCGTGTGCGGCGGGTGCAGATGAGCGCCGCGCCATCGTGGCGCGCAGCGCCCGAAACGGTGTTGCAGCTCCCGATCATGGGGCGGCAAGGGCAGGTGACGACGCTGGCGGCGATCGCCTCGGCGCAGTGGGAAACCGCTCCGCCGCGGCTCGATCGGTTCAACGGAGTGCCGTCGGTGAAGATCGGCGGGCAGGCAGCCCCCGGCGTCTCTTCGGGCGAGGCGATGGCGGCGATCGCTGCATTGGCGCGCGCGGTGTTGCCCGCTGGCTACGACTTTGCCTGGGCGACCACCTCATACGAAGAGCAGTTGGCCGGTGCGCAAGCGCCGCTCCTTTTCGTCGTCGCGGTGGTGGTGGTCTATCTGGCGCTTGCGGCGCTTTATGAGAGTTGGCGCACGCCTGCGGCGATCCTTCTCGTGGTGCCGTTTGGCGTGTTGGGCGCCGCCAGCGCGGCGTTGTGGCGGGGGCTTCCTAACGACGTCTTTTTCAAGGTGGGCTTGATCGTGATGATCGGTCTATCGGCGAAGAACGCGATCCTGATCGCCGAATTCGCGCGCCAGCGCGAAGCGCAAGGGCAGTCGCGGCTTGCTGCGGTGGTCGAGGCGGCGCGGTTGCGGCTGCGGCCGATTCTGATGACGTCGCTTACCTTCATCCTTGCGGCGGTGCCACTTGCGCTCTCCAGCGGTGCGGGGGCTGCGAGCCGCCACGCGGTCGGCACCGGTGTGGTTGGGGGGATGGTTGCCGCAACCTTTTTGGCGATCTTCTGGGCGCCGCTCTTTTACCGCTTGGTCGCGTCGCGCCCGGCAAGCCAGGTTGTGGCGAATTCGGCAGCCGGAGCAGGGCGGCCGTAACGCCACCCTTGATGCAGAAGCGAGGGGAACGGGGCGAGCGCCGCGGCACAGGCGTCGTCCTCGACCCCTTCGGCGACGACGCGCAGCTCAAAGGTTTCGGCAATCGAGACGATCGCGCGCACGAGCCGGAGTCCTTCGGGGTGTTCGCCCAAGCGGCGGATGAAGCGCTGGTCGATCTTGAGTTCATGCACCGGGAGATCGTTGAGGTAGGCAAGCGACGAATAGCCGGTACCGAAGTCGTCGATCGCCCATTGCACCGCGTATTCGCGGGTGAGGGTGCGCATCTGCGCGATGGCCTGTTCCGGCGCGCTGATCAAGATGTTTTCGGTGATTTCGAGCGTCAAGCGGCTGCCCGGCCATCCGCTTTCGGCAAGCGCCGCAGCCAACTGCGGCGGGAAATCGCCTGAGACGAGCTGACGTGGCGAGAGATTGACCGAGATCGTTCCGGTAAAACCGCGCTCGCGCTGCCACGCTGCGGCTTGCCGCGTGGCTTCCCGCAATACCCAGTTGCCCAAGGTGACGATGAGGTCGCCCTGCTCCGCCAGCGGAATGAACTCGGCGGGCGAAATCGGCCCCAGTTCGGGGTGGTGGAAACGGACGAGCGCTTCTGCCCCTGCCAGCGTGACGCCGTTTTTGAGTTGCGGTTGCCAGACCAGCGCGAGACCGGGCGCGTCGGGGGTGGTGAGCGCACGTTGCAGCGCCTCCAAAATCGCCATCTGGCGCATGAACTGTTGCGCGTCTTGGGCGTCGTACCAGGCAAAGGGCAGATCGTCGCGCTTTGCGCGCGCGAGCGCCAACGACGCCGCGGCGATCGCGTCGCTCGCGCTGGTGAATGCTGCAGTGAGACACACGGCACCTAAACGCCACACCACCGGGGTTTGGTTGGGCCAGTTGGGCGCGCGCGGCTCGGGCAGCACCAGTTCGTTGGGAAGGCACGCCCGCAGTTGCGCCAACCGTGCGGTCGCGGCGGTTTCGGCCCAATCGGAGGTGGGCGCGGTCGCGCGCGGTCGCATGAGCGGAACGAGGAGTGCGAACTCGTCTGCGCCCAACCGCGCGACCACAGATTCCTGGTCGAAAAGTTGGTGGGTGCATCGAGTGAGGGCGCGTGCCGCCGCTTTGAGCAGCGCATCGCCCGCCGCGCTGCCGTAGCGGTCGTTGAAGCGGCGAAACCCTTTGAGGTCGATCGCGACCAACAAACCCGCCTCCCTTTCGGGCGATTGGTGGCACCGTTTGAGTTGGTGCGCGACCGATTCGGTAAACGCGCTGCGGTTCAGCAGTTCGGTCAGCAGATCGTGCGATTCGGCGAAAGCGATCCGTTCGGCCAGGGCCTTTTCGCGCGTGGCATCGAATTCGATCGCGATATAGTGGGTGGTTGTGCCGGTGTCGTCGCGCACCGGTGTGATCACCGCCGCTGCGATGTAGGTTTCGCCGTTCTTGCGGCGGTTGATCAATTCACCTTGCCAGGTTTCGCCACGCGCGAGCGTATCCCATAGCGAGCGGAAGACCCCATCGGCGGTTCGCCCCGACTTGAGGAAACGCACGTTCTTCCCGCGGACCTCGTCGAGGGAATATCCGGTGGTATGGGTGAACGCCGGGTTACACCACAGCAGATTTGCTTGGGCGTCCGTAATGACAATCGCGGCTGGGCTGGTTTCGAGGGCACGGGCAAGCAAGCGAAGCTCGCTGTGCTGTGCGGCAATTTGGGCATAGGCACGCGCGATATGCACTGCCAGTTCGCTAAATTCGCGGGGTTGGGGTAGCGCGGCGATCTGAGCGAACCGTTCGTGCGCTTGGGGCGCTGAAGGGTCGGTTTCGGCAAGCGCGTGCGTGAGCTGCTTGAGTGGGTGGAGAATGCGGCGCTGCGCCCAAACGCCGGTGGCGGCGAAAAGGAGTAAGAACGCGAACAGGAGCGGCATCCCTTCCGCTAGGGCGGTGTTGCGCGCGGCAACCATGCGGGGCGTGAGGTCGTAGATGAGCACGACCGTACCCTCTCCCGCTGCTTGCTCGGTAGTAGGCGGTTGCGCCCAACGGGCGAACGCAATCAAGTTGTCCGCGCCAGAGCGGGTGATCCAATGGGGCGATCTTTGCGTACGAAACCGTTCCCAGAGCGGAGCGAGCGGGGGGTGCGCTTGGGTGAGGGGGTGGCCCGCCCAGCGGGGATCATGGGCAACGAGAATCGTTCCTGCGCCATCGAGAATCGCCGCCGCTCGGTCACCGTCGTGCGCCAAGTGCCGTTGCAGCTCCTGGCGGAGCAGATCGCGTCGTGCGGGCCAGAGGGTTTCCGCCAAACGAACGATTTGTGCCAACTCGTCGAGCAGGTACGCTTCGCCTTCTTCTCGAGCCTTTGCAGCAGCAAACCAGAATACCCAGCCCACCCAGAGGGCGACGCTGACTACCCACACCACGAACTGCACGAGCGCTGCTTCCAATTGGGCGCTCAAGCGTTGCCGCGGTACCGCGGTGGAAGTAGGGGGTTGCTCAAGCATCATCTGGGACTTTCGGAACACGGGGGAAGCACCGCAACAGAGGTGGGCAGTGGTGGTTGTTCCGGCGGGAGTGGGAACCCGGCCGCGGTCAAGATCGACCATATCGCAGTTTGCTCGGCGTGTAATCCGGTGCGGAGCTTTTCTTGGTTCGCGGCGCAATCGAGCAGGTGCACCCCGGAAAAGAGAGCGGGAACGGCACCGGGTTCAACGCCAAGGTAGGGGGCGAGCGCGTGTGCGGTTTCGTCGGGATGGTGGCGCCAGGCATCCAGCGCCGAAAACCACGCACGGGTCAATGCGCTGAGTGACGATGCCAAGGCATCGAGCACGTCACTGCGCGCCACGATCACGTCGAGAATCAGCGGCGGCAATTGGCTCGAATCGATGAGTGGGACAGCGCCCAACGCGCGGAGTTGGCTCGCGAACGGTTCGAAGGTGACCGCGGCGTCGATCTGCCCTGCTTGCCACGCGGCAATTTGCTCGGCAACCGGAATCGCGACTGTGTTTTCCCAGGAGAGCGGTAGGCCCAGCGCCTGGCGCGCCAACGCGTAGGTGACGGCGCCGAGACCGGTGTGCGCCACCGCAATGCGTGCCGAGGCGAAGCGCTCCGGCGTGGTGAATCCTTCCCGGACGAGCACCATGTCGGCGCCGTGGGAGACGTCGAGCAACCCGATCACCGTGAGCGGGGTGCCGAGTGCCGCTTCGCGCAGCGCCAGGTCGAGCGTAAGCAGCGCCACATCAGCGCGGTGAAAGCGGAGGAGGAACGTGGTTTCCGCGTCGCCTGCGGTCGGGATCCAGCGGATCGCAGCATTGTCTGCGACGCGCCAGCGCAACAGGTCGTAAGCAGGAAAAGACCATGTTGCCACTTTCAACGGTGGCGTGGGCGCGCAACTGGTAATGAGCGGCACGAGCGCCAGGGCGGCGCTGTGACGTAGGAACGCACGGCGTGAAACTCTGAACAACGAAGTGCTCCGCACAACTCTATCCATAATTCTATTCCCGACACACGCTGTGTCAATTGCTGCAGCTGCGCGGTCACCACCGAGTGGCTCAACCGCTGCGATGCTGCCATGCGCTCCTTGCGGTATTCCACCGGGCTTCGTCGGCAGAGGCAAGCGCGTCGAGATCGGCAGGGGTGGCGCTTGGGTCCTCGACCCATTCGCGCAGCCGCGGTCCGCCGTTGATGAGGTCGATCGCCAACCGTTCGGTTTCGAATTCGTACGCAAAGGCACGCCATAGCGGCGCGTCGGGCCAGAGGTGGTGGATTGCTTTGAACGCGAGCGCAACGAGCCGCCACGGACGGAAGCGCGCTGGGTCGAAAACGGGCGGTTCGGTGTGGATCATCACGCCGCCGCATCGCTCGCCAGCGTGTTTGTGAAAGGTGGGCTCGAACCCGATCGGGCGCAGGACGCAGCCAGCGAGCCATTCGGGCGCGAGCCGCGCCATTTCGGCAAGCAGCCGCTCCGGATCGAGCCACGGCGCGCCAAAACATTCGAGCGGTCGCGTCGTGCCCCGTCCTTCCGAGAGGGTGGTGCCTTCGACCATCACCGTGCCCGGGTAGCAGCGCGCCATCCACGGCGTGGGGGCGTTGGGGCTGGGTGGGATCCAGACGTGGGTCACAAGCGGCCAGCCGTAGCCGGGCGCGGCGTCCGGGTCCCACCCCGCCAGCGCGACGACCGTGAGTGGCAGGTCGAGCGCCCGGGTGGCGACGAACCAATGCGCCGCTTCGCCCAACGTGAGGCCGTGGCGCATCGGGCAACTGCCTGCTGCGACGAAGCTCTCCCACCCCGGTTCGGTGCAGAAGCCTTCGACCCAGCGGCCGATGGGGTTGGGGCGGTCGAGCACCCACACTTCCAGCCCAACCGCCGCGGCGGCTTCGAGCACGTAGCGTAGCGTAGTGAGGTAGGTATAGACGCGACAGCCGACGTCTTGCAGGTCGACGAGCAAGAGGTCGCCGTGCGCGAGCTGCTCCGGGGTGGGTTTGAGCCGTTCGCCGTAGAGGCTGAACGCGGGGATGCCCAGGTGCGGGTCGATTTCGTCGGCGGAGAAGACCATGTTGTCTTGCTTGTCGCCGCGCACCCCGTGCTGCGGGCCGAAGAGGGCAGTCAGGCGCGCCCCGACCGTGGGGAGCCATTGGGCGAGCGCGGTCGCGGCATGGGTGAGCGGCGGAAACGGTGCAGCCGGTCCCGTCACCGCGGCGGGGTGGGTCAGCAGCATCACCCGCCGCCCCGAAAGGCGCTGCGCCCATTCGGGTTCGGTGACGAGACGGTCGAGGCCGGTGCGCACCATCGGGTCAACGCACCAGCCAGAGCGCCAATGCACCGTGCGCTTCAGAGCGCTGCGTGATGCTGCGTGTGGTGGGGTTAAGGCGGTTTTCGGCGGCAAAGAACATAGGGGTTCCAGCGAGAATCTGTTACCAACGGGTGTGGCGCTGCATCGTAGCAAATCGCCCATGCTTTGGCAACGCGCGCCGGGGCAAGCAGGTAGAATCGCGCTTTTACCGTACCGTGGGAACGCACGATGGAACCGTTTGCGCGCGAAATTGCCCGCCGTCGTACCTTTGCGATCATCGCCCACCCGGACGCCGGGAAGACGACGCTCACCGAAAAGCTGCTGCTCTTTGGGGGTGCGATCCAGATCGCCGGTGCGATCAAGGCGCGAAAAGCAGCCCGGCACGCGACGTCGGACTGGATGGCGGTCGAGCAGCAGCGCGGGATTTCGGTGACCACGTCGGTAATGCAGTTCGAATACGAAGACTGCGTCTTCAACCTGTTGGACACCCCGGGGCACCAGGACTTTTCCGAAGATACTTATCGCGTGCTTACCGCGGTGGATGCTGCGGTGATGGTGATCGACGCCGCCAAAGGGGTCGAAGCGCAGACGATCAAATTGCTTGAAGTGTGCCGGTTGCGCAATACCCCGATCATCACCTTCATCAACAAGCTCGACCGCGAGGTGCGCGACGGCTTCGATTTGATCGCTGAAATCGAAGACATTTTGCAGATCTCCTGTGCGCCGGTCACCTGGCCGATGGGGATGGGCAAGCATTTCCGCGGTGTCTTTCATCTTTTGGAAGACCGTATGTTCTGTTTTGCGCCGGGAACGGAACGGCGGGTCGAATTGGAGACGATCGTTGGCTTACACAATCCGCTCCTGGATGAACGTTTCCCGGACGAAGTGACGAAATTGCGCGAAGACGTGGCGTTGGCGCGCGAGGCGTTGCCGCCGTTTGCGCTCGGGGAGTTCCTCACGGGGCGTCAAACCCCAGTCTTTTTCGGCTCCGCGGTCAATAATTTCGGCGTGCAGGACGTGCTCGACGCGTTGGCGGCGTGGGCACCACCGCCGCAGCCGCGCGACGCCGGTGCGCGCACCGTTCACCCGAACGAGCCCAAATTCACCGGTTTCGTTTTCAAGATCCAAGCGAACCTCGACCCGAAACACCGCGACCGCATGGCGTTCTTGCGCGTCTGCTCCGGACGCTACACCAACGGCATGAAGACGTTCCATACTCGGTTGGGACGGGAGATGCGGCTGGCGAACGCGGTGACGTTCCTGGCGAATCGCCGCAACGTAGAAGAGGAGGCCTACCCGGGGGACATCATCGGTATTCCCAACCATGGGCAGTTGCAGATCGGCGACACGCTCACCGAAGGAGAGCTGCTGCAATTCACCGGGATCCCCTACTTTGCGCCGGAGCTCTTCCGCGCCGCGCGGCTCAAAGACCCGCTGCGCGCGAAGCAGCTCCACAAAGGGCTCAAAGAGTTGGGCGAAGAGGGGGCGATCCAGGTCTTCGAACGCGAAGGGGGGCAGTTGATCCTGGGCGCGGTGGGTGCGTTGCAGTTCGAGATCGTTGCCGAGCGGCTCAAGACCGAATATCAGGTGGAAGCGCTCTTCGAGCCGGTGGAGATTTACACCGTCCGTTGGCTCCTTTTTCCCGACGACGCAACGAAAAACCGGTTCGTGCGCGAACAGGCGCTGCGCTTGGGGCGCGACGTCGATGGCAACCTGGTCTATCTGGCGCCGAGTCGCTACAACCTGGAGCTGACTCAGGAAAAATATCCTGAGGTGGAATTCCGCGCGACGCGCGAGCATCGGCAGGTGTTCGCGTAACGCTGCAGCAAATCGGCCACCAAAGCGGCCGTTAAAAATCGCCGCAAAAAACCGCCCCGAGGGGCGGTTGTGCAGCACGGGTAGGATAGCCGCACACGGCACGGGTTGCCGTGCGCGACACCCAATACCGGCTTATTTCATCTTCTGCACCTCTTTGTACGTGCCTCCTTCGACCTTGAAGAAGGCGTAGCTGCCCGGAACATCCCCTTTGGCGTCGAATTCGTGGTCGCCCGAAGCCCCTTTGTAGTCGATCTCTTTGCCTTCGGCAAGGAGCTTCTTCGCTTTTTCCCATTCGCCCGGATAGATTCGCTCACCCGGAGCGGTGGCGACCGCACGCAGCGCTTGCGGCAGTTTCGCTTTGTCCCCTTTTGCCGCTTCGAGCGCCAGCGCAACGAGCGCCGCGGCGTCGTAGCTCGTGGCGGCAAAGGTGGCGTTCGGATCGAGACCCGCTTTGCGCGCCGCTTCGGCGAATTTTTCGAACGCCGCGCTCGCTTCGCCCACCGGTGCGGAGACGAAGAAGTGCTTCAGGTTGGCTTCGCCGAGCGTCTTGATGAGGTTTTCGTCGCGCATCCCGTCGGCACCGACGAACTGCTTGAAGAAGCCGTTTTCGATCGCTTGCCGCAGGATCGTCATCCCCGACGCGTTGCCATAGTCGAAGAGCACCAAGGTATCGGCGCCCCCTTTGGCGAGTTCGGCGAGGTCGGAACGGTACGACGCTTTCTTGTCTTCGTGGCCGCGGAATTGAGTGATGGTGCCCCCTTTGGCTTCGAATTCGGCTTTGAACGCTTCGGCCAGACCCTTGCCGTAGTCGTTGTTGATGTAGGCGACCGCTACCTTCTTCACCCCGCGCTCGAGGAGCGTACGCGCAAGCGCCCGCCCTTGGAAGTCGTCCGATGGCACCGTGCGGAAGACCAGGTCTTTGTCGTCGAGGTCGGTGATCTTGGGCGAGGTGGCAGAGGACGAGACGACCGGTACGCCCGCGGGGATGGTGACCGAGTTTACCGCGGCAAGGAGCGCGCCGGAGCAGGCGGGGCCAACTGCGGCGTCGGCGCCGAAGACGTTTACCGCTTTGGTCGCGGCGTCGGTGGCCACTTGCGGGTTGCAACCGCTGTCGAACTCCTGGTAGGTGATCTTGCCGATCGCAAGCCCCGCGGCGTTGGCCTGATCGAGGGCCAATTTCATCGACGCGATCATCGCCGGCGCCATCCCGGCGATCGGGCCGGTGATCCCGCCCATGAGCGCGACCTTGGCTTCGGCAAACGCGGCGCTCGAAGTTGCGATGAGCCCCGCGGCAGCGAGTGAAGCAACGAGTTGGGAACGGTAGGTCATGGTGTGGTCCTCCTTGTGACGTGGAAAAACGCAAACAGCCGTATGATTGTAACAGCGATCGCGGGTGCTGCATCTTCGCTGCCTTGGCGTGGTCGCCCCCAACGCGCCATCGCCGTTCGCAGGCGCTCCCTACGCGTCGCTCTCAACTCGAACGCCGCACGTGGGTGCCCTCCGGCAAGAGCCCTTCGGGGCGCCAGCGCAACACCAGTTGCAGCATCAAGCCGATCACGAAGACACGGATATATTTCGCCTGGGTAGCGATCTCCGCAGGCAGGCGGTCGGTGAGGAGTTCGGAGCTCGACCAGATCACCCAGATGATCACCGCGCCCAGGATCGCGCCACGGTTGTTGCCCGACCCGCCCAGGATCAGCATGATCCAGACCAGAAAGGTCACCATCATCGGGTCGATCGCCTCGGGCGTGATCGCGCGCATGAAGTGGACATAGACGGCACCTGCGAGCCCCATGATCGCGGCGCCCAGGATGAAGGCTTCGAGCCGCCGCGCCTCGACGTTTTTCCCCATCGCAGCGGCTGCGTGTTCGTTTTCGCGGATCGCGCGCATCATCCGGCCCCACGGCGCGGCGAGTTGCCGTTCCAACGCCCAGTAGATCATCACCACCATCGCCCAGGTGAGCGCCAGATAAGCGAGTTGCGACCATTCGTAGGGCAGGTCGCCGAAGGGGCGGGGAATGCCGGTGATGCCGCGCACGCCGCCAGAAAGCAGATCTTCGGTGCGCAGCACCAGGCGGATGATCTCTGCAACCCCGATGGTGGCGATTGCCAAGTAGTCCGAACGGAACCGCAGGGTCACCTTGCCGATGGGCCACGCGATGAGCGCAGCGGCGACCATCGCAGCGATCCAGCCGACGACCGTGGGCAGTTCCCAGCCCATGATGCGGTCGGGAACCGGCGGGGCGGTAAAGAGTGCCGACAGGTACGCGCCGACCGCGAAAAAGCCCGCCACCCCGGCGTTGAAGAGCCCGGCGTACCCCCACTGGACGTTGAGGCCGAGGGAGAGGAGCGCGTAGATGCCGATCAGCACCCCCATGAAGATCGCGTAATTGAGCAGTCCCAGTGTATCCATCTCAGAGCACCTTCCCTTTGAAGATCCCTTGCGGACGAACCAAGAGGATCAGGATGAGGATCACGAACGCGGTGGCCATTTTGTATTGGCTGGGGAGCACCAGTACCGAAAGTTCTTCGACCAACCCGATCACGAGACCACCTACCACGGCACCTTCGACGCGCCCGACGCCCCCCAGGATCGCGGCGGCGAACATCGCCAAAAGTGCCGACCAACCCATCATCGTGTTGAGTTCGGTGTTGATGCCCAGGAAAAACCCGGCTGCGGCGGCAAGCGCGCCTGCGATCACCCAGGTGAGGCGGGTCACCGCTTCGTTGTTCACGCCACAGAGGCGCGCCAGTTCCGGGTTGTCCGACATCGCGCGCATCGCTTTCCCCCAACGGGTATAACGCAGGAACGCCATCAGGAAGAGCACGAGCCCGGTCGCGGTGGCAAAGGTGATCAGTTCGCGGGAGCGTAGCATCAATCCGCCGTACGATTCGGCGCGCACGATTCCCGTCGAATAGACCTGTGGATCGACGCCCCAGACCACTTGGACGACGGAGCGCAGCATCAGCGCGACCCCCAGCGAGGCCATCACCGTGAGGATCTTGGGCCGGGTTTCGAGGTGACGATAGAAAACGCGGTCGAGTACCACCGCGACGAGCGCGGTGATCGCCATCGCGATCGGCAACGCCACCCACGGCGAGAGCGCGAGCGACCCCACCAGCCCCAACGCGACGTAAGCGCCCAACGTGGCCATGTCGCCGTGGGCGAAGTGGGCGTAGCGCAAGATACCGAAGATCAGGGTGATCCCGATCGCACCCAACGCGTAGATGCTCCCCGAGATCAACCCGGGGATCACGTAGAAATTGATCAGTTCCAATCCACTCATGCGCGTAATCCCTTTGTTTTATCCGCCCAAGAACATCTGGGCGATCTCCGGGTCGTTGAGGAGTTCTTGACCGGTCCCTTCGTGGCGGTTGCTCCCAGTGGCGAGCACGTAGCCGCGATCGCAAAACGCCAACGCTTGTTTCGCGTGCTGTTCGACCAGTAGGATCGCCACGCCGGTGTCGCGCACGTCGCGGCAGATCCGAAAGATCTGTTCCATGTATTTCGGCGAAAGCCCCGCGGTGGGTTCGTCAAGCAGCAGCAGCCGCGGGTTGAGCATCAACGCGCGCCCCATCGCCACCATCTGGCGCTGCCCGCCAGAGAGGCTTCCAGCGAGCGCGTTGCGTTTCGCTTTGAGGTCGGGGAAGAGCGTATAGATGCGCTCGAACGCTTCCGCTTTGACCGATTTCGCGAGGAACGCCCCCATCTCCAGGTTTTCGTGTACGGTCATTTCGGCAAAGACGTTCTTGACCTGCGGAACGTAGGAGATACCGCGGCGCACGATCGCGTCCGGTTTCCAACCGGTGATCTCTTCCCCTTCGAAGAGGATCGCGCCGTCGCGGATCTTCACCAGACCGAAAACCGCTTTCATAGCGGTGGATTTCCCGGCGCCGTTCGGCCCGACGATCACCACGATCTCTTTCGGGTTTACGGTAAGAGAGACGCCGTGGAGAATGTCGGCGTCACCATAGCCACCACGCACCTGATGCATCACGAGGACCGGGTTCATGCGTTCCCCTCCTCGATCTCGAGTTCTTCAATCTCGGCGATCGCCGCTTCGACTTCGGGATGAACGGTTTCACCCAGATAGGCTTCGAGCACCCGCGGGTCGTTGCGCACTGTTGCGAAATCCCCTTCGATCAACACCTTGCCTTCGGCCATACAGATGACCGGATCGCACAGTTTTTCGATCATCTCCATGTCGTGTTCGATCAGGATGAAGGTGTAGTTCCATTCGCGGTTGAGGATCTGGATCTTCTCTTCCAGCTTACGCAGGAGCGTGCGGTTCACTCCGGCCGCGGGTTCGTCGAGGAGCACGAGCTTGGCGTTGGTCATCATCGTCCGCCCCAGCTCCAGCAATTTCTTCTGCCCACCGGAGAGGTTGCCTGCGCGTTCGTTCATCACGTGGGTGAGTTCCAAGAACGCCAGCACGTCGATCGCTTTTTGCCGCACTTCGGCTTCGGTGCGCGCCACTTCCCCTGGGGTGAACCAGTTCGCCCACAGGTGTTCGCCCGGTTGCTTCGGCGGGACGACCATGAGGTTCTCCAGCACGGTGAGGCGGGGGAATTCGTGCGGGATTTGGAACGTGCGCACCAACCCGCGGTGAAAGCGTTCGTCGGTCCGCAGCCGGGTGATCTCTTCACCGTCGAAGCGGATGCGGCCCGCGGTGGGCTGATAGGCACCGGCGATCACGTTGAAGAGGGTCGTTTTGCCTGCCCCGTTGGGGCCGATGAGGCCGGTGATCGTGCCCGGTTCGACTTTGAGCGAGACGCCGTCGACGGCGCGAAAGCCGCCAAACGCCATCACGAGGTTTTCCAATTCCAGCAGCGCCATGGTTCGTTCTCGCTTCGCCACTACCGGTGCAATGTTATCGCGCGCGCAGCAACGATGCGAGTGGGGTTTACCCGATAAGTGAGTGCGCACGAACGGCATCGAAATGCGCGTGTGGGCGGCGTTCGGTTATAATCCCGAGGTGGGTTCGGTTGTAGACGAGATGACGATAACGGGTGTGGCGCTGCGTTCGTGGCGCGAGCGTTGGCTCCAAGTCGGGCTTTTCGAGCTGGGTGGGCTCCTCTTGATTACGCCAGCCTTTCGCTGGGCTACTGGCGAAGGGTGGGGCGAATCGGTCGGGCTTCTGGTCTTGCTCTCCCTGATCGCCACCATCTGGCAGGCGGTCTTCAACACGGTATTCGACCGGTGTGAAGCGCGCTGGGCGCGACGACCCGCACATCTGCGCCCGTGGCAGTGGCGTGCGGTGCATGCGCTCGGTTTCGAGGTGACGCTCTTTCTGATCACCTGGCCGGTGATCGTCCTCTGGACCGGGTGGACGTGGTGGGCTGCGGCGGTCGCGGACTTGGGGCTTGCGCTTGCCTACACCGCGTACGCGTTCCTCTACCATTGGCTTTTCGACCGTTGGCGGCCCGTTGCCGCAGAGCGCGGCGCGTAACCTGCTGTGTTGGCTCTGCCTATGCGGAAGTACGCGGTCGACTCCATGCCCGAACGCGTTTGGCGATGAGAATCGAACACGACGTCGACCTGCGCGATTGGCATACCTTTCGCCTCCCCGCGCGTGCCGCGGAACTGGTGGTGATCGAACGCGACGCCGATTGGGCGGCGTGGCGTGCGCGCTGGCAGGCCGTGCCGCTGCCCGAAGTGATCGTTGGGGAGGGCAGTAACGTACTCTTCGTCGCCGATTTCCCGGGACGCGTGGTGCGGATCGCGACGCGCGGCTGGCAGGTGGTTGCAGAAACGGCGACCGAGCGGGTGATCGAGGCTGCGGCAGGGGAGGCATGGGCGCCGTTCGTCGCGGCGCTTGTGGCGCGCGGTTGGGGTGGGCTCGAAAACCTTGCAGCGATTCCGGGCACTGTTGGCGCCGCGCCGGTGCAGAATATCGGTGCCTATGGCTTGGAGGTGGGTGAGCGAATTACCGCGGTGACGATCTGGCACCGAACAAGCGGTGAGACGCGCACCGTTGCCGCCTCCGAGTTGGCGTTCGGGTACCGCACCAGTTGGTTCAAAACCGGCGCGGCGCGTGACTGGGTGATCCGGTCGGTGCGCTTTGCGCTTCCCAAGCGTGCGGCGTTGCGGCCCCACTATCCCGATTTGCAACGCTGGCTCACCGCGCAGGGCATCGAGCTCGCGGACTTACCGCCGGATGCTGCGGTGCGTGCGGTGCATGATGCGGTGGTGGCGGTACGGGCCGCGAAACTGCCCGACCCGAAAGTGAGCGGCAATGCTGGGAGCTTCTTCCTCAACCCCATCCTCACCGCGGACGAATGGCAGCGGTTGCGTGAATGCGCGCCCGAAGTGCCCGGGTTCCCCCTTGCCGACGGGCGGTGGAAAGCACCCGCAGCCTGGTTGATCGAGCAAGCTGGACTGAAAGGGGCGCAAATGGGGGGCGTTGCGGTCGATACGCGGCACGCGCTTGTCTTGGTCAATTTGGGGGACGGCACCGGTACCGACCTGCTGAGGCTGATGCGCCGGATTCAGGAGGCGGTGGCGGCGCGGTTTGGCGTCATGCTACAACCCGAGCCGACGCTCATCGGTTGGGATGGCACCAGAGCAGCGTCCTGAGCGAATCGACCGTCGCGCGCACCGGATCCGGCAGCTTTCTCTGTGCGTAATGATTCCTAACCGAACACCTCATCAAGTGTTTGCGCGTCGAGCACCCGATCGAGCCACCGCTCGATCTCTTCCCGGCTCGCGGTGCTCAGGCGCACCTGCATCGCTTCCGGCAGCGGCCCGAAGCGTTTGGTGAGCAGTCTCTGCAAAGTTTGCAGCTCGCCGAGGTAGAAACCCTTCTCCTCGCCTTGTTGCAATCCCTGCTGCAATCCCTGCTGCAACCCCTGTTCCCACCACTCCCTGGTCCAACTCTCGATGCGTTCGGCCAACATCGTATCGACCTCCAGTAAGTCCGAGACGTCAGGTACCTCGACCGTGCCTTTCTCCATTTTACGCCGCAAGAGCCGCAGTAACCACCGGGTGAGACTGAAGCGCAGCGGCTTCTGTTCCGGTTCGGAGAGCCACTCGATCAGTTCCTGAACCACACGGCGCATATCCTCGGGGCTACGCGAATGTTCGAGCCGAAAGAGCGCCGCAGCAAGGTTACGCTTGGTGAGCGCCTCGGGCAGATAACGCCCCTCGTCGATCAAGAGGTAGCGCGCTTGTGGCTGCCAGCGTCTGAGCGGCTCAGGCCCGTGCGCGATCAACTCGCCGATCTCCTCGGCGGCGTTCCAGCGGGGCGTGCCGTTATAGAGCACGATCGGCAACACCGGCGGCAACTTCCCCTCAGGCGTCAACTCGTTGCGGCGCACCAGATCCTGATAGAGGAGCCCAAGATAGACGAGCATGCGCAGCGCCATCCAGCGGTCGGGCTGCGCCTGGAACTCCAACAAGAGATAGACATAGAGCCAATGGTTCTCGAAGCGCACCTTCCAGACCATATCCTCGTGGCGCGCATCGCCTTTCTCTGAGACGTAACTGGCGTTTACCCGCTCGAGGGTCGAAAAGTCGAGCGTCTGCACCCAAGGCTCGGGAACGAACCCGATGAGCAGATCGCGCACCATCTCGGGATGGGCAAAAAGGAGCTTGTAGCCGGTATCGTGTTCTTGGGTCATGGCGTGACAATGACGGCTTCACACCCCCCACACGACCGGTTTGTGCTCCGCAAGCGCGTGCTTCATCATCTGGAGGAGCGGCCACGCCCGTTGGTGAAACCCCACGGGCATTGGCTTGCCGCTGGCATCGGCGTCCGCTTCGAGTGCCGCCAACTGCTGCCGTTCGCGTTCGCGGTCCGCTGCGCACGCCGCTTCCAATTTGGCAATCGCTTCGGGCAACTGTTCCGGCGTGAGGATGCCGCGATCGGGCTCCTTGCCGAGCAATTTCAGGATCGGTTCGGCATGTTTGCGGTACATGATCACGTCCGCATCGGCGTCCGAACGAAAAGTGATCAACAGCTGTTCGGGTTGCATCGCAAATCTCCTGGTGGGGAACGTGACCGGCGCAAAAACCCGTTGTTCCAACGGGAATTTCAGCGCTTGCTACAGCCCTTTGACCGCGTAAATGCCGGGTGCGTTGCGCCAATACCCTTTGTAGTCCATCCCGAAACCGAAAACGAAGCGATCCGGTATCTCCAGTCCCGTGAAGTCGGCTTTCCACCCCGGACGCGCTTTGCGGTCGTGCTGTTTGTCACAGAGCACCGCCAGCGAAACGCTCGCCGCGCCTTCGGCTTTCAACCGTTCGAGGATCGCCGCGAGCGTGTGGCCTTCGTCGAGAATGTCGTCGAGCACCAGCACGTGGCGGCCCTCTGCCGCTGCGGTGGGCTCGACGCGCCAGTGGAGTTCCGCGCCCTGCGTCGCATTGCCGTAGCGCGTGGCGTGCAGATAGGTGACTTCCAGCGGAAAGCGCAGTCGTGGTAAGAGCTGTCCGGCAAAGATCACTGCGCCGTTCATCACCACATAGACAAGTGGGGATTTGTCGGCAAGCCGGGCGGTGATCTCGGCAGCAAGGCGGTCGATCGCCGCCTGCACCGTTTGTTGATCCGCGAGGCAATCGGCCTCTTCCCACACTTGCCAGAAAGGGGATCGGTTCTGCGTCGTGTTCATCGTGGCACAAACCTCATGCGCAAAAGCGCATTTTACGTTTTTTTTCCGGCGGCTGCCGTACAATAGGGCGCAAAAACCACTCCGGAGCATTTCGATGACAGCGACCGCGCAGGCTTTTCTTCGCTTGGCACTCGAACGGCAAGCGCTGCGTTTTGGCGAATTCGTCACCAAAGCGGGGCGGCGTTCGCCCTACTTCTTCAACTCGGCCCATTTCGATGACGGTGCGGCGTTCGGCGCGCTCTGCGGCTTCTACGCCGAGGCGATTGAGGCGAGTGGTCTCACGTTCGACGCGCTCTTCGGCCCGGCGTACAAAGGAATTCCGCTGGTAGCCGGCGTCGCGATTCGCCTTGCCGAACGCGGGCTCAACCGACCGTTTGCGTTCAACCGCAAAGAGGCGAAAGACCACGGCGAAGGGGGAACGCTCGTGGGGGCGCCGCTTACCGGGCGCGTGCTGATCGTCGACGACGTGATCTCGGCGGGCACCTCGGTGCGCGAATCGGTGGCGCGCATCACCGCGGCAGGGGCGACCCCTGCCGGAGTGGTGATCGCGCTCGACCGCGAAGAGCGGGGTCAAGGCGAGCGTTCCGCGGTGCAGGAGGTCGAAGCCGAATTCGGGATTCCGGTGATCGCGGTGGCGCGGCTGCGCGACCTCCTGCAGCTCCTCAAAGACGACCCCGCGCTCAGTGCCCATTGGCCTGCAGTGGAAGCGTATCGGGCGCGGTATGGGGTGTGAAGCGAACGATGCTGGGATGTTCCTCGGAGGAGCAACCGCCCAGTTTACCGCAACATGCGCGCAACGTTCCCCTTACAACAATACCCGCTCGACGCCGCCTGCGCGTACTTTTTCGACGTATTCCACCAGCCAATTTTCGCCCAGCACGTGCTTGGCGATTTCGACGACGATGTAGTCGGCGTCCAGCCCCCCCGCGTCGTCGGCGTAGCGCGCCAGTCCCTGCAAACAACTGGGACAGCTGGTGAGCACCTTGATCGGCACGTTGGGCTGGTCTTTGCGGATCAGCGCCGCGTCTTTTTCGAGCTCTTCCTGCTTACGGAACCGTACTTGGGTTGAGACGTCGGGGCGCGATACCGCCAGCGTGCCCGATTCCCCACAACAACGTTCGGAGAGTTTCACCTCAGTGCCCATCAGCGTCTGTGCCACTTTGAGGGGCTGGTGGGTCTTCATCGGCGTGTGGCACGGGTCGTGGTACATGTAACGCACACCCGAGACCCCTTCGAGCTGGACCCCTTTTTCCATCAGGTATTCGTGGATGTCGAGCAAACGGCAACCCGGGAAGATCTGCTCGAACTGGTATTTGAGGAGCTGATCCATGCAGGTGCCGCAACTGACGATCACCGTTTTGATGTCGAGGTAGTTGAGGGTGTTTGCGACGCGGTGAAAGAGCACGCGGTTGTCGGTGATGATCTTCTGTCCTTGCGCTTCGAACCCGGCGGCGGTCTGCGGATAGCCGCAGCAGAGGTACCCGGGCGGTAGCACGCAGGTGGCACCCACGTGGTAGAGCATCGCTTGCGTGGCGAGCCCCACTTGCGAAAAGAGCCGTTCCGAGCCGCAACCGGGGAAATAGAAGACCGCTTCCGACTCGTCTGCGGGCACCCTGGGGTTGCGGATCACCGGGATGATCTTGTCGTCTTCGATGTCGAGCAATTGCCGGGCGGTGCGTTTGGGCAAGTTCCCCGGCATCGGTTTGTTGATGAAATGGATCACCTGCGCGCGCACCGGCGCTTTGCCGCGGGTAGCGGGCGGTTGTTGGGTCTGTGCCTGGATGAGACCGAACCGTTTCGCGGTGCGGTAGGCAAAGCGTTGGGCGCGATAACCGAGGTCGATCATCACGCTGCGGATCAGTTTCACCGTCGTCGGGTCTTTCAAGGTGAGGAACGCCATCGCCGCGGCGGTGCCTGGGTTGAACGATTTTTTGCCCAATTTGCGCAGGAGGTTGCGCATGCGGATCGAGACGTCGCCAAAGTCGATGTCCACTGGGCACGGCTTCAGGCACTTGTGGCAGACGGTGCAGTGGTCGCCCACGTCTTCGAACGCCTGCCAATGGGCAACAGAAACGCCGCGCCGCGTCTGTTCTTCGTAGAGGATCGCTTCGATCAAGAGCGACGTGGAAAGAATTTTGTTGCGCGGACTGTAGAGGAGGTTCGCTCGCGGCACGTGGGTGGAACAAACCGGTTTGCATTTGCCGCAGCGCAGGCAATCTTTGATCGCGTCGGAAATGCCTTTGAGGTCGGTCTGTTCCATGATGAGCGATTCGTGCCCCATCAGGTTGAACGACGGGGTGTAGGCGCGGGCGAGATTCCCACCGGGCATCAATTTGCCACGGTTGAAGCGCCCTTCCGGGTCGACGCGCTCTTTGTATGCCCAGAACGCCTGTAGCTTTTCGGGTTCGAGGTAGTCGAACTTGGTGATCCCGATGCCGTGCTCACCCGAAATCACGCCACCCAGCTCCTTGGCGATCGCCATGATGCGGTCGACCACCTGGTTGGCGCGTTGCAGCATCTGGTAGTGGTCGGAATTGACCGGGATGTTGGTGTGCACGTTGCCGTCGCCGGCGTGCATGTGCAGCGCAACGAAAAGACGCCCTCTCAGGACCGCTTTTTGGATCGCCTGCAGTTTGGCATGCGTCGGGGCAAAGAACTGTCCGGCGAAGATCGATTCGAGCGGCGCTTTGAGTTCGCGCTTCCACGAGACGCGTACCGAGTAGTCCTGAAGTCGGTGGAAGAGCGTTGGATTGGGGGCGGTGTTTTGGTATTCGCCGGCGCGAATCCCATATTCGGCAAAGTGCGCTTCGGCTTCGGCCAACGGGAGGTCGAGCGACTGGTAGAGCCACTGCCAACGCCGCTTCACTTCGCGCACCAGTTCGAGCGCCTGGGCGCGCTTTTCTTCGATCCATTCGGCAGGGGGTGTGGTTTCACCGTCGGCTTCCGCGACCGGGAGCGGTTCGTTGGCCAAGAACTGCTCGATCGCGTCGCAGATCTCGAGCTTGTTTTCGAGCGAAAGTTCGATGTTGATCCGCTCGATCGCGTCGCAATAGTCGCCCATGCGCGGTAGCGGGATCACCACGTCTTCGTTGATTTTGAACGCGTTGGTGTGGCGGGAGATCGCCGCAGTGCGCGAACGGTCGGCCCAGAACGCTTTACGCTGCTCGGGGCTCACCGCGATGAACCCTTCGCCACCGCGCAGGTTCCCCATGCGCACCACCTCGGACGCCGCGCGCATCACCGCCGCTTCGTCGTAGCCGACGATGTCGCCAATGAGCACCATCTTCGGCCGGCCATGCCGTTTGGCTTTGGTGGTGTAGCCCACCGCCTTGACGTAGCGCTCGTCGAGGTGTTCGAGCCCGGCCAATTTGACGCCTGCGGCATGGCCCGCACCGCCCGGTTTGAAGTAGTCGGTGATCTCGACGATCGCAGGCACCGCTTCCCGCACTTGGCCGAAGAATTCGAGACAGACGGTACGCTGCACCGGCGGCATTTCGTGGAGCACCCAGCGCGCCGCGACGATGATCCCGTCGGTTCCCTCTTTCTGCACCCCCGGGATGCCGCCCAGGTATTTGTCGGTGACGTCTTTGCCCAATCCCGGTTTGCGCAGGCTTGCGCCAGGAAGTTCGAGGAGCTCTTCGCCCAACGGGGCATAGGTTTTGCCGTCGAAGCGCTTGAGCCGGAATCGGACGGTCTCTTGTTCGTGAATCTTGCCGAAGTTGTGATCAAGGCGCTCCACCTCCAGCCAGTTGCCGTCGGGGGTGACCATTTTCCACCACGCGAGGTTGTCGAGCGCGGTGCCCCACAGGACCGCTTTCTTGCCGCCCGCGTTCATCGCGATGTTGCCGCCGATGCACGATGCTTCGGCGCTCGTGGGGTCGACGGCGAAGACCCGGCCGGCCGCCGCTGCTGCTTCGGCGACCCGCGCGGTGACCACGCCCGCGCCGGTGCGGATCGTCGCATACGGGGTCTTCATCGGGTTGCCGTCGCGGTCTGGAAGATGGACCATCTCCACTGGGCTCATCATCAGGAGCTTTTCGGTGTTGATCACGACGCTCTTTGCGTCCAGCGGGACTGCGCCGCCGGTGTAGCCGGTGCCGCCGCCGCGCGGAATGATCGTGAGCCCCAGTTCGATGCACGCGCGCACGAGCGGCGCGATCTCTTCCTCACTATCCGGGCAGAGCACCACGAAAGGGTATTCGACCCGCCAGTCGGTGGCGTCGGTGACGTGGCTCACTCGGCTGTGCCCGTCGAACAGGATGTTGTCGCGCCGCGTGTAGCGGGAGAGTTTTTTGACCACCTGTTCGCGCAAGCGCGCGATCTCGTCGAATTGTCGCGCGAACCGTTCGATCGCCTCGCGAACGTAGGTGACCAGTTGACCGACCCGTTCGGCGCGCGTGGGATCTTCGTGTGCACTGGCTTGCCGCCGTTTTTCGACTTCGTTCAGACGGTGGTAGAGCGCGTCGATGAGCGCCTGCCGCCTTTTGGGGTGGTCAAGGAGGTCGTCTTGCAGGTAGGGGTTGCGCTCGATGACCCACATGTCCCCGAGGATTTCGTAGAGCATCCGCGCGCTGCGTCCGGTGACGCGTTCGCCACGCAGCGATTCGATGATCGACCAGGCTTCTGTTCCCAACAGGCGAATGACGATTTCGCGGTCGGAGAGTGAAGTGTAGTTATAGGGGATTTCGCGCAAACGAGTCATCGTGACAGTCGCTCCTTGTCGTCGTCAGGTTCGATTGTACGCAAAGCCGTTCGTTCCAAACAGTGCTTGATGTTATGGCTTTACGATTGCCTGGGGCAATCGAGATGATTGTTGGGTGCAATTGGAATTTATCGCCTCTGACCCTACAATGATTCCCGTGCTGTTCGATGCCCCAGGGTCGAGCAGCGGGTTGTGTCCTGGGTTTTTTGTCAGAAAAGGAGGTTACACGATGAGCTTGATCAATACCCAAGTGCCCGCATTCAAAGCCCAAGCGTATGTCAATGGTCAATTCAAAGAGATCACCGACGCCGATCTCAAGGGCCACTGGTCGGTCTTCGTTTTCTACCCGGCCGACTTCACCTTCGTCTGCCCGACCGAGCTCGAAGACTTGGCGGATCTTTACGACGAGTTCAAGAAGGTCAATTGCGAAATCTACGCAGTCTCGACCGATACCCATTTCACCCACAAGGCGTGGGCCGACGCGTCGCCTGCGATCAAGAAAGTGAAGTATCCGATGTTGGGCGATCCGGCGCAAAAACTCGCCCGCGCGTTCGACGTGCTCATCGAGGACGAAGGCCTGGCGTTGCGTGGGACCTTCATCATCGACCCGAACGGCGTGATCAAAGGCATGGAGGTCAATGACAACAGCATCGGCCGGAATGCGGCGGAGCTCTTGCGCAAAGTGAAAGCGGCGAAGTACGTGGCCGAACACCCGGGTGAAGTCTGCCCGGCGAAATGGAACGAAGGCGCTGAGACGCTGAAGCCCTCGATCGATCTCGTCGGTAAGATCTAAGCACACCCGGGTCGATCTTTTTTGACCGATTCGGCGCGGCAGCCGGCGCGCTGCCGTGCCACTACCAACCCAATCCCAACAGAGCGACAAGACGCCAAAGCGCGTGGCAAGGGGCCCCGAGGGGGGAAACCAGGGGGCTTTTTGCCTCGCGGTTTGGTCCGGTTACGAAGGAGAATCACGATGGCACTTTTAGATGAACAAACCCAAGCGGCACTTCGGCAATATTTGGAACGGTTGGTCGAACCGATCGAGCTCGTGACCGCGCTCGACGCCAGCGACGCGGCGAAGCAATTGGGCGAGTTGATCGAAGCGATTCGCGCAGCCAGTCCCAAGGTGACGGTGCGCGAAGCGATGGGAGACGAAGTCGCGGGCGGTCGGCGCCCTGCGTTTGCAGTGACCCGTCCCGGCGAGGCACCGCGGGTCCATTTTGCCGGGTTGCCGTTGGGGCACGAGTTCGCTTCGCTCATTCTGGCGCTGCTGCAGGTGAGCGGCTACCCCCCCAAGGTGGATCAGGCGGTGATCGACCAGGTCAAAAGCCTTACTGCGCCGTTGGCGTTCGAGGTCTATGTCTCGCTTTCCTGCCACAACTGTCCCGATGTCGTACAGGCGGTGAACACGATCGCAGCGCTCAACCCCAACGTCACCGCGGTGATGATCGACGGCGCGCGCTTTCCAGAGGAGGTCGAATCCCGGCAGATCATGGCGGTGCCCACCGTCTATCTCAACGGGGCGCTCTTTGGCCAGGGGCGGATGGAATTGCCGGAGATCCTGGCCAAGGTCGACACCAAAAACGACGAACGGGTGCGTGCGCAATTGGCGCAAAAGCCGCTTTTCGACGTCTTGATCGTCGGCGGCGGGCCAGCCGGTGCGGCGGCGGCGATCTATGCCGCGCGCAAAGGGATCACGACGGGCATCGTCGCCGAACGCTTTGGCGGTCAGGTGATGGATACCCTTGCGATCGAGAACTTCATTTCGGTCAAGGAGACCGAAGGGCCGAAATTGGTCGCTGGACTCGAAGAACACGTCAAGGCGTATGAGGTCGATGTGATGAACCATCAGCGCGCCGTGGGGTTGCGTCCCGGCGCGGCGGGGCAGCCGGCGGTGGTCCAGCTCGCCAACGGCGCCGAGCTCAAGGCGAAAACGGTGATCTTGGCAACGGGGGCGCGCTGGCGGGAGCTCAACGTGCCGGGGGAACGGGAATACCGCGGTAAAGGGGTTGCGTACTGCCCCCACTGCGATGGGCCACTCTTCAAAGGTAAGCCGGTGATCGTCGTGGGCGGCGGCAATTCCGGCGTCGAGGCGGCGATCGACCTTGCGGGAATCGTCCACCATGTGACGCTCCTTGAGTATGCCGATGCGCTCAAGGCCGACGCGGTTTTGCAGAAAAAACTCTTTTCGCTGCCGAACGTCACCGTGATCACCCAAGCGGAAACGCTCGAGATCTTGGGAGACGGGCAGAAGATGACCGGGTTGCGCTATCGCGACCGCGCTTCGGGGGAAGAGCGGCAGATCGACGCGGCAGCGGTCTTCGTCCAAATCGGACTCGTGCCCAACACCGATTGGCTCGACGGGGTAGTGGCGCGCAACCGTTTCGGCGAGATCGAGATCGATCCGCGGTGTGCGACCAGTGTTCCGGGAATTTTTGCCGCGGGCGATTGCACCACGGTACCCTACAAACAGATTATCATTGCGATGGGCGAAGGAGCAAAAGCGGCGCTTTCGGCGTTCGACTTTCTGATCCGCCAAAGCGCCGCGTAGGGTCGTGTCATCCTAGACAATGGAGGGGGAGCCATGCCCAAGCGCGCGGAAGCGACGATCCGGGAGTGGTTGCAAGAGATCGACGTCGAAATCGGCGGGGTGCGTCCCTGGGACATCACCGTCCATCACCCCGATTTTTTCGACCGGGTACTCGCAAAAGGAAGTCTGGGGTTGGGCGAGTCCTACATCGACGGGTGGTGGGACTGTGACGCGCTCGACGAACTGATCGCCCGCGCGCTTACCGCGAAGCTCGACGAACGGTTGCGCGACTGGCGGCGTGTGCTCTTGGCGATGCAGTCGGTGCTCATCAACCTGCAGTCGCGCAGCCGGGCGTGGGAAGTGGGGCGTGCCCACTACGACCTGGGAAGCGACTTCTTTGCCGCGATGCTTGGCCCCACCATGGCCTATTCGTGCGGTTACTGGGCAAACGCGACGACACTCGACGAAGCGCAGGAAGCGAAACTCGACCTCATCTGCCGCAAATTGGGGCTGAAGCCCGGTATGCGACTCCTTGACGTCGGGTGCGGATGGGGGAGCCTTATGCGCTTTGCGGCGGAGCGCTACGGGGTGACGTGCGTCGGAATCACCATTTCGCAGGATCAAGCGCGCTTTGGGCAAGAGCAGTGCCGCGATCTGCCGGTGACCTTCGTTCTTGCCGATTATCGCGAGTTCGACCCGGCCGCCTATGGTGGACCGTTCGATCGCGTCGCGTCGGTCGGGATGTTCGAACACGTTGGGGTGCGCAACTATCCTGCCTTTTTCCGCGCGGTCCGGCGGGCACTCAAAGCCGACGGGCTTTTCCTCCTGCACACGATCGGCAAACGCAAACCGGGGCGGGGTGTCGATCCATGGATCGAGAAATATATCTTTCCAAACGGCGAACTGCCTGCGCTTTCGGACATCGCTCGCGCAGCCGAGCCGCTTTTCGTCATCGAGGATGTCCACAATTTCGGTGCCGACTACGACAAAACGCTGATGGCGTGGTATGAGCGGTTCGAAGCCGCGTGGCCACGCTTCGCGGCGCGGTACGGCAAACGCTTTTACCGCATGTGGCGCTACTATCTCCTGGTGTGCGCCGGAACGTTCCGCGCCCGGGACAGTCAGCTTTGGCAAATCGTGTTGGCGCCGGAAGGGGTCTCTGGGGGGTATTGCCGCGTCGCCTGATCGCCGCTTCCTGCCCGGTACGTAAACGTGTGCCACCGCAAAGACCACGACCGGCGTGCGCCCTTCGGGTACAATCGCGCAAGCGTGGTTCGAGATGGGGCGGCATGGCACTCTTGAGGTGGCACGATCTGGCGGGGCGCAGAGGGGAGCGGTTGCTGTTCCATCGCCTTTCCGCGACGTTCGAGCCCGGCGAAGTGGTGCGCATCACGGGCGAAAACGGCGTCGGGAAGAGCACCCTGTTGCGCATGGTGGCGGGGCTACTGCCCGTTGCGCGCGGGACGATCTATTTTCGCGACCAACCGCTCAGTGTGGCACGCGACGCGTGGCTTGCCGAACAGTGCTATCTTGGCCACGCGTTGGCCGCGAACGAGCTTCTCTCACCGCGGGAAAATGTGCGCTTTCTCTGTGCGTTGATGGGTGCGTACCCGTCGTCCCGCGCGGTCGACGAGGCGCTTGCGCAAGTTGGGTTGGCCGCGCAGCGTGATCTGCCGCTCAAAGTCCTGTCTGCAGGTCAGCGCCGTCGGGTGGGGCTTGCGCGTCTCTTTTTTGCACGTACGCGAACCGTTTGGCTTTTGGACGAACCGCTCACGGCGCTCGATCAGGCGTTCGTGACGACGCTCACCCGCTTGATCGAGGCGCATGCCCAAGCAGGCGGGCTGATTCTATTGACCACCCACCAGGAAGCGCCGTTTTGTGTGCCGGTGCGTACCCTTGATCTCGGCGCGTTTCGACCCGCGCGGAGGCGCGCCGCATGATCGCGCTCTTTCTGGCGGTATTGCGGCGTGAGGCGCTGCTGGCTTGGCGAAGCCGCGCCGACACGCTGGTTGCGCTCACCTTTTTCGTTATCGTCGCCACCTTGTTCCCTTTCGGCGTGGGTACCGATGAGCGGTTGTTGCGCACGATCGCGCCAGGAATCCTGTGGGTGACCGCGCTCCTTGCGGTGCTCCTGACGCTGCCACGGCTTTTCGAACACGACTGGCGGGATGGAACTTTGGAGCAATTGTTGTTGTCTGCCGAACCAGCGCCGGTTTGGCTGGGTGCGAAACTGTTGGCCCATTGGGTGACTACGGCCGTGCCGCTTGCTGTTTTGGCGCCGCTTCTGGCGCTCCTTTACGACGTCGAACCAGTAGTTTATGGGTGGTTGCCCGTGACGCTGCTTTTGGGTACACCGATGCTGACCTTGATCGGCGCGGTGGGAGCGGCGCTGACGCTCGGGTTGCGCGCAAGCGGTCTGTTGCTGGCGCTTTTGGTCTTGCCACTCTTCGTGCCGGTGCTGATCTTCGGCGTCGATGCGGTGACGAGCGCGCGCGATGGCGCTCCGTTCGCGGCACAGTTGGCGCTTTTGGCCGGTGGGTCGTTGGCCGCTACCGCGCTCGCCCCGTGGGGGTGTGCCGCGGCGCTGCGTTTGGCTGTGGAGTAGGAAGGAAGGGATGAGTCGAATCGACGCATGGCGGGCCGCTGCCGAAACGAAGATGCGCTCGCCGAAGAGTTGGTGGCGCTTTGCCGCACCCAAAGAGTTCTTCTGGCTCACGGGAAAACTGGTCCCTTGGTTCGGCTGGGCGGCGGTGCTGTTGGCTGTCGTGGGGCTCTACGCAGCTTTTTTCGTGGCACCGTCCGATTTTCGCCAAGGAGAGGTTTATCGCGTGATTTATATCCACGTACCGGCTGCGTGGATGAGTATGATCATCTATTTGGCGATGGCGTTCTGGGGGATCGTGGGGTTGACGCTCAACACCCGCGTCTCGTTCATCCTTGCGCACGCGCTCGCCCCAACGGGCGCGCTCTGGTGTTTCGTCGCGCTCTGGACCGGCGCCCTTTGGGGCAAACCGACGTGGGGAACTTACTGGGCGTGGGATGCTCGAATGACCTCGCAGTTGCTGCTGATGTTCCTTTATTTGGGATACATCGCGCTCGTGCGCAGCATCGAGGATCCTCGGCGTGCCGATCGGGCCGGAGCGATCCTGGCGATCGTCGGTTCGATCAACGTGCCGATCATCTATTTTTCGGTGCAGTGGTGGAATACGTTGCACCAAGGCGCTTCGGTCAGTCTCACCAAAGCGCCGTCGATGGCAACCGTGATGCTGGTGACGATGCTCATCATGACCTTTGCCGCGTGGAGCTATTCGATCGCGGTGGCGTTGGCACGGGCGCGCAGCATGGTGTTGTTGCGGGAGGCGCATACCGACTGGGCGCAGAAAGCAGCGGCAGCCATGGTCGCGAAACGCGAAGCAGAAAAGGAGTAGCAGGATGGAATGGGGCTCTTGGTCGGCGTTCTGGGCGATGGGTGGAAAAGCGCCGTTCGTGTGGGGGAGCTATTTCGTGACCTTTGCGCTGATTGCGTTCGAGGTGTTTCAGCTTCGCCGTTTGGCGCGGCACGCGGCCGCGCGCGTGGCCCATGCGGCAGAATGGGAAACGCTCGATGAGCCAGTGCAACCCACGGAGACGACGCGATGAGTCCGCGCAAGAAACGTTTGACCTTGATCCTGGTCGGGGTGGCGCTACTGGCAAGCGCGGTGGCGCTGGTGCTCTCGGCATTCCAAGAAAACCTCGTCTTTTTCGTCACACCGAGCGACATCGCGCAGGGTAAGGCGCAAGAGGGGCACTACTTTCGTGTGGGGGGGTTGGTCGAGGCCGGTTCGATTCAACGCGGTCCGGACGGAGTCACGGTGACCTTTCGGATCACCGATACCGCACATGCGCTTCCTGTCGTCTACCGCGGCGCACTGCCTGACCTCTTCGGTGAGAACCAAGGCGCAGTAGCCGAAGGGGTGCTTCGCCCCGACGGCGTATTTGAGGCGAAGAAGGTGCTGGCGAAGCACGACGAAACCTACATGCCCCCGGAAGCGTCCCACGCTGTCGACCAGGCGCAGCGGGCGGCGCAAAGCCTGAAGGAGTGACGGGATGTTGGCGGAGTGGGGGCAGGTGCTTCTGGCGCTGGCGATTGCGGTTGCCGCGCTGCAGGCGTTTTTTGGTTTGGCTGGCGCGCAGCGCGGGCGGGTTGCGTGGATGGTCACGGCGCGGCGTGCGGCATTGGCGCAAGGTGCGGTGCTCGCCACCGCGTTTGCGGTGCTCATCGCGCTCTTTCTGCGCAGCGATTTTTCGGTAGCGTTGGTCGCCCAAAACTCTTCGACATTGACGCCCTGGTTTTACCAGGTGACCGCGGCATGGGGTAACCACGAAGGGTCGATGCTGATGTGGGCGGTGGCGCTCGCTGGCTGGAGTGCCGCAGTGGCGTGGCGGTCGCAAGCGCTCACTGAAGCGATGCGCGCGCGTGTCGTTGGGGTGTTGGGGCTGGTCAGTTTCGGGTTTCTGCTTTTTCTGACGCTTACCTCCAACCCCTTCTCGCGCTTGGTGCCAGCGCCAGAACAAGGGCGAGACCTCAATCCGCTGCTGCAAGACCCGGGCATGATCATCCACCCGCCGCTGCTGTACATGGGCTACGTCGGTACTGCGGTCACCTTCGCGTTTGCGATCGCCGCGCTGCTTTCCGGGCGTATGGACGCGGCGTGGTCGCGCTGGGCACGGCCATGGGCGCTCACCGCGTGGCTCTTTCTCACTTTGGGCATCATGGTTGGCTCGTGGTGGGCCTATTACGAACTCGGATGGGGGGGCTGGTGGTTCTGGGACCCCGTGGAAAACGCCTCGTTCATTCCGTGGCTGGTGATGACCGCGTTCATCCATTCGATCATCGTCACCGAAAAGCGTGGCGCGTTTCGCGCTTGGACCGTCCTTTTGGCGATCGCCGCGTTTTCTCTGTCGCTGTTGGGGACGTTTCTGGTCCGTTCCGGCGTGATTACTTCGGTCCATGCGTTTGCCTCCGACCCGTCGCGCGGCCTTTTCATTCTGGGGTTGCTGGCGGTAACGGTCGGGGTGTCGCTCGCGCTCTTCGCTTGGCGTGCGCCAATGCTCGCAGGCGGTGGCGCGTTCGGTTGGTTTTCGCGGGAAGCGACGCTTCTGGTCAATAACGTCTTGATGAGTGCGGCGGCGCTTGCCGTCCTGTTGGGCACCGTCTATCCGCTGTTGATGGATGCGTTGGGGCTTGGCAAGCTCTCAGTGGGCGAACCCTACTTCGTTGCGGTCTTCGTCCCGCTGATGACACCAGCGGTGTTCTTCATGGCGATATCCCCGTTCTTGCGCTGGAAACAGGACGATTGGCGACGGCTGAGCAAGCGCCTGGTGCTCGATTTCGTGGTGACGGCATCGGCGGCGCTGGCGTTGCTGGCGGCGGCCGACCACGTGACCTTGCGCGCGTGGCTGGGGCTCTGGCTCACGCTCTGGGTCACTTGGGGCAGTGCCCGGTTACTCTGGGAGCGGCTGCAGAACCGCGCGGAAGGTCAGAGCATTTCTGAGCGGCTCTCCCGCATTCCCGGTTCGTGGTGGGGGATGTGGTTGGCTCATCTGGGGGTTGGCGTCTTCATCATGGGCGCGACGCTGTTGGGTGCGTTCGAAGCGCGGCTCGACGTCAAAATGGCGCCGGGCCAGGTAGCAGAGCTTGCTGGTTATCGGTTCCACTTCCAAGGGGTCGAAGAAAAAACAGGGCCGAACTACACCGCGATGCGTGGGACGATCGTGGTCACGACAGCGGACGGAAATCCCGTCGCGGTGCTGCACCCCGAAAAACGCAACTACCATTTCTCCGCGATGCCGATGACCGAAGCGGCGATCGACACGACGTGGCGGCGGGACATCTACGTATCGCTGGGCGACCCGGTGAACGAAAGTGAGTGGGTGGTGATGCTCTTCTATAAGCCGATGGTGCTCTTTCTCTGGCTTGGCCCGTTGCTGATGGCGGTGGGTGGGGCCGTTGCCGCGCTCGACCGCCGCTACCGGCGGCAACGGGCCCATCTGGCGGTACCTGCTGGCGCAGTGGGGGTGCGGGTGTGACCGCCGTTGTCGATCGCGGTGGCGATTGGTTTGAGTGGGATCGTTCGCTCGTAGCGGGGTTGCGACTTCGAAGAGGAGCCTATTGATGCGCTGGAAATATGTGGTACCGCTGGTGGTGTTCCTGGGGCTCGTCGTGCTCTTTGCGGTTGGCTTTCGCCTGAACCCCCGTGAGATCCCATCTCCACTCATTGGCAAAACTGCGCCCCATTTCACCTTGCCGCGCTTTGCGGAACCCGCTGTCACCGTGACGCCTGCGGCATGGGCAGGAAAGCCCTATTTGCTCAACGTCTGGGCGACGTGGTGCGTTTCGTGCCGCCAAGAGCACCCGATGCTGATGCGCCTCAAACAAGAGGGGGTGCGCATCATCGGCTTCAACTATAAAGAGATTCGCGGCGATGCCGGACTCGACGCGCGCAAATTGTCTCCGGAAGCCGAAGCGCAATTGGCGTGGCAGCGTATTGGCGCGTGGCTGAAAACGGGCGGCGACCCCTACGCCGATCTGGTAGTTGATCTCACCGGCCGTGCTGCGATCGATTACGGCGTCTATGGCACGCCCGAAACCTTCTTCATCGACGCCAAAGGGGTGATCCGCTACAAGCACATCGGGCCGATCACACCAGAAGTTTGGCAGGATCAGTTGCGCGCCAAATGGTTGGCGCTCCAGGAGGGGTCATGAGGCGGTGCGTGCAGTCTCTGTTGGCAGTCCTGAGGCGGTACGCGGCGGGCCGCCTTCGCGTCGACGCGACGCTGGGTTGGCTGTTGATTGCAATTGCTTTCAGCGCGGTGGCGCCGAGTTGGGCTGCCGCGCCAGCCGCGGAGCAACGCGCGCAACCGTTACACGATCCTGAACTCGAACGGCGCGCACTGGCTTTGGGGCACCGGCTACGCTGTGTGGTCTGCCAAAACCAGTCGATTGCCGAATCGAACGCCGAATTGGCGCACGATTTGATGAACCAAGTACGCGCCATGCTGCAAGCAGGGAAAAGCGAACAGGAGATCGTCGATTTTCTCGTTGCGCGCTATGGTGAGTTCGTGCTCTTCGAACCCCCTTTCGATGCGCGCACGCTCTTGCTTTGGGTCGGCCCTTTCGCATTGGCGGCGCTGGGGCTCTTCGGGTTATGGTCTGGCTTACGGCGGCGCCAGCAGCAAAGTGGCGTGGGAGCCACCCTCGACGAGGCGGCCAAGGCGCAGGCCGACGCGTTGCTGGCTGGTGATTCCCCCAGTAAAACGGAAACGCGCGTAGCAAAGGAATCCTCGTGACCGCATGGATACTCTTGAGTGTCGCAACCGCGCTTGGCGTGTTGCTCTTCGTGCTGTGGCCGCTCATGCGCGGTGTGCGAACCCGTACGCCGGTAAGCCACCGCGACGCCGTGATTGCTGCGCTCCAGGCGGAAAAAGCGCAGCTCGAAGCCGATCACCGCGCCGGGCGGATCGACGACGACGCGTTTCGTCTCGCGCTCGATGAGCTTCGCGCCCGGATCTTGGCCGAGACGGCTGCGGCGGAAACGACTGCGCAGGCAACGCCCGGCGACGAAGTTCCGGATAGCGGGCAGAAGCTCGTGCATGATGCAGCGCAACCGGGATGGGCAGTCGGTGCGCTGGGAATGGCACTCTTTTCCGCAGCCGCGTTTTACCTTGTGGTGGGATCGCCCCAATGGGCCGATGATGCCCGGGTGGTTGCTGCCACGCAGGCCGCGCGCACTGTCAATCAGAACGGCGGCATCACGCCCGAGCGCATCCGCCAATTGGTGGCGCGGTTGGCTGAACGCTTGGCGCAGCAACCCGACGATGTACCGGGGTGGCGGATGCTGGCGCGCTCCTACATGGTGCTGGAAGATGCCGAGGCAGTGCAGGCGACGTGGCGCGCCATCGGCGACAAAATCCCGGCCGATCCAGACGTTTTGCTCGATTGGGGCGAACTGCTCGCAGCGGCGAATGGTGGCTTCAACGGCGATGCGGTCAAGCTGATCAAGCAGGCCGTCGAACTTGCGCCGCAATCACCCCGCGCGCTTGCGCTCGCAGGGGCAGCCGCGTCTGCGAACGACGACCCGGCAACCGCGATTCGTTACTGGGAGCAGCTCTTGCCACTCACCGAAGGAAACGAAGAGGCCCACCAAGCCGTTGCTGCGGCGATTGCCGAAGAGCGTCAGAAATTATCCGCAAAAGGGAATAAATAGCGCGCACGCAACGCCCCCGTTCGGTCAGCTCAACCCGCGGAATCAGAAGGCAAATTGCGGTTCTCTTCCCTTTGTGTCGGGGCAGTTTCCTCGCGTAACGACGCAAAGGGCTGCGCCAACGCGTGCGCAGCGGGCCGAAGCTGCTCGGGGAGCCATCGTGCGCCTGGGGTCTGCGCATGTTGGCGCCACGCATCGAGGTCGAGCGCAAACGCAGCCAGAACGTGCGCCGGTGACAACACCTGCGGTGCGATCGCAGCCAGCCATGCGCCCTTTTCGCTGCGCTCGATCCATCCACGCGCCGTCAGCGCATCCAGCAGCCGTTCGCACTCGTGCGGGGGCAACTGCGCAGCGTGCCACAGCTCCTCTTGATCGACTGTCTTGCCCACCTTCTGCGCAGCCCACAACGTTTCCAGGATCGTGAATGCAGCCAACGCCTCATACCCCGGAAAGTGCGGCATGCTTTTGATCTCCGCGTTGGTCTCTTCGAACGCCGCGGCGGCAACCGCACCGCTCAAAATCAGCAGCCAGAGCGAATAGAGCCAGAGCAAGAAGATCGGCAACGTGGCAAACGCGCCGTAGATCAACGTATAGGTGGGGATGGTGGCGACGAACCAACCAAACCCCTTCTGCAGCAACAGAAAGAGCACCGCCACGATCAGACCGGCGGTTGCCGCGATTCGACCCCGCACGGGGTGGTGCGGGACGGCATAATAAAGAAAACTGAAGAAGAGCCACAAGAGCGAGAGCGGCACGAAGACGGCGAGCACCTGGTCCGACCAAGACGCGTGGCCAGCGAATTCGGACGCCTCTTGCGCCAATGCACGTGCCGCGGCGATGCTGCCGCCGACAAGAAGTGGCCCCGCGGTCAAGACGAACCAGTAGAGCGTCAGCCGCCTGGCCCAACCCCGGGCGCGCCGCGCATTCCAGATGCGGTTGAAGACATCTTCGACGGTCGCGAGCAGCAACACCGACGTGAAAACCAGCATCGTGGAGCCCAACGCGGTGAGTTGCCCGGCATTGGTGGTAAACGCTTCGGCGTATTGGGTGATGATCGTCGCCGCCGCTTCCGGAAGCAGATTCGCAGTGAGAAATTCGCGCAGCGCCTCACCCAGCTTCGCGAACGCCGGCACCGTTCGGAAAAAGAGGATCGTCAAGGTGGCAACGGGCACCAGCGCCAACAGCGTGGTAAACGCGAGCCCTCCGGCAACCTCCCAGCAGTTGGTGGCCAAGAAGCGATCCGCGAAGCGGCGCGCGAACGCGCGGCAGAATAGCGAAACTGGGATCATAGGATGATCTTACCGCGAAAACCGCTCAAGTTTTTTTCCCGATCGCCGATAATAGTGGAATCGTTACCTCAGTAGGAGACAGAAAAAATGAATGGAGAGTCGTTGACCCGGCGCATCGCACTCAGCGCCGTGGTGGTCACGCTCATCTTCATCGTCGTGAGCGCCTTCGTCGTCTGGCAGGTGGAGTCGCGGCGGCTCGACGCGCGAATCGAGCGTACTTTATCGGCGCAAGCTGACGCGCTGCTGTTGGGGTTGGAAGGGATCGAACTCGCTGCGGCGCGCTCCGCAGAAAACGGAATGAAGCTCTTCAAAAGCCTCTTCCCGTTCGGTACCACGCCGGAACTCAACGAAGCGCAGCAGGTGGCGATGGGGCCGGAACAGGTGAAGGGCCCCCGGCTCGCGATCGGCGGGATCCCGATGAACGAGCGCTTCATGGAAGTCGATACCTTCCACGACGTAACCGGCGGAGTTGCGACGCTCTTTGCCCGCGTCGGGGACGATTTTCTGCGCATCGCGACTTCGTTGCGCAAAGAGGATGGCACTCGAGCGTTTCTCACCAAACTCGATCGCAACCATCCCGCGTATCAGCGGTTGCTCAAAGGCGAAGTGTTCCAAGGGATCGCACGACTATTCGGTCGGTACTACATGACCCGTTACGAACCGATGATCGACGCTCAGGGAAAAGTGGTGGGGAGCTGGTTCATCGGTTACCCGATGGAAGCGATGCTTCAGGCCCTTTCTAAGAAGCTGCAAGCGAACCAAATCGGTAAAACGGGATATCCTTATATGATCGATTCTTTGGGTATGTTCGCTTTACATCCAACGCTTGCGGGGCAATCGGCTCGTGACTTGAAAGATCCGGTGACGGGGGAGCCGTTCATCCAGCGGATGCTGGAGCAGCAAAACGGCTTCATTCGTTATTATTGGCCGAAAAGCAAAGAGGGGCCTGTTGCCCGCAAAGTCGTCGCATTCAAGACCTTCCCCGAGTGGCAGTGGACCGTCGCAGTCGGCACCTATGAAGAAGAGTTGCGTGGTGATCTCAAACGAATGGTGGTCTCCGGTGTCGCGTTGGCGGCAGGGATCGCGGTTTTGCTGGTTGCGATCGTCCTTTGGCTCGTTCATCGCGCCTTGAAGCCGCTTCAAGACGTGGTTCACGCGGCGCAACGCATTGCCGATGGGGATCTGACCGAACGGGTCGCGGTCGGCGGCAGTCGTGACGAAATCGGCCAATTGGCGCAGGCATTCGCCCGAATGCAAGAGCGGCTGGCAGAGTTCATCCAAGCGCTGCAGCGTCAAGCCGAGAACGTCGATCTCCGTTCCAACAAGATCCGCGTCGGGGTGGGCAAAGTTCGACAACAGGTCGTCGACGATGCCGAAGTCACCGCGCGCGTGACCGAACAGGTGGCGCAGTTCGTCGATGCGTTCAAGACGCTCGCCGACGAAATGCGTAGCGCCGCCGAGCGCGCCAAAGAGAATGCCACCAATGCAGAAGCGGGTGCTCAGACCGTGGCGGAGACGATCAGCGAAATGCACCGCATCGCGCAACTGGTGGAATCGACCGCGGATCAGATCCAGGAGTTGCAAGGGTATTCCCAACAGATCTCTTCCGTGGTTTCGACCATCCGCGAAATCTCCGACCAGACGAATCTCTTGGCGCTCAATGCGGCGATCGAAGCGGCACGCGCGGGTGAACAGGGCCGTGGCTTTGCCGTCGTTGCCGACGAGGTGCGCAAACTCGCCGAACGGACCGGCGCGGCCACCGAAGAGATCGGCGTGATGATCGGCCGGATCCAAAGCGCGACGAAAAACGCGGTGACGGTGATGGAACAAGGGGTGAGTGAGGTGCGCGCCAGCGCCGAACGCGCGCAGACGGCGCAGACAGCGATCGAGTCGATCAAGACGTTGGCGGTGGAACAGGGAGCGTCGATGGCGGTCATCGACCGCGAACTCGGTCAGAAAGCCCAAGAGGCGCAAACGGTGGTCGAGCGGCTCCAAACGGTGACCGAGTATGCGAAAGCCAACGCCCACGCAGTTGCCGAGGCGGAACAAGAAACGGTCGTCCTCGCCGACGCCGCGCAAGATCTGATGGCGCAAGCCAAACGCTTCAAAGTCTAGTTCGGAGCCCTGTTGACAGGGAAGGCCAGACCCGTATAATCACGCCTTTCCTTGCGCTGTGGTGCTTGAGCGGTGGAGTGGCAAGCGTAGCTGAAGCGTTGCGGTGCTGGGGGGTTGACGGAGTGGCGGGTAGTTTGATACAGTTCCGCTTCTGTCGCGAGGATGCAGCTCTTTGACAATTTGGGATAGCCGATAAGTGTGGGCGCCTTTGAGTGAGTGTGCGTCTGCTTTGGTGGATGCGCGCTTGCGGTTTAGAAGGATTGAACCTGAGAG
>Ga0207870_100147_pt1 | contig 70564 bp, 62 predicted proteins | sample CeladaPassage60B_FD_187477 | JGI IMG/M metagenome (GOLD analysis project Ga0207870, IMG submission 187477) | Cellulose-adapted microbial communities from the Joint BioEnergy Institute, USA - Passage3 60B (SPAdes) (version 2) | ecosystem: Engineered > Bioreactor > Continuous culture > Unclassified... | reverse complement strand
CGCCAGGGCGTCGCTCAAGCAGATCAACAACAATCTGGACGTTTACATGTCCGATTTGTTGTCCATTGCCAAAGTGATCGTGCTGGATCGCTCCATCCAGCAATGGATTCGCCAGTCCGACCGGCTCCCGTCAGCCGACGCCAAGCAGTTGGAGAAAATGTACGGCGATGAACTTTCGGTGCGCTATTTTCTGAACGCCCAGAAAGGAAGTCGCCCATACATCCAGGGCATTTACTTGCTGTCGGTCGGTACGGAAGAAGATGTGACGTTGTCGGCGGGCACGGATTACGATCTGGATACGGCATTGTTCAGCGGCCGGGATTGGTGGCGGCGTGCCGTGTCGCAAGGCGAGCGGATGTTCATTGAACCGCATCACGCAGACTATTACCGAAGCCGCACGAACCAGGAATTGAGCGTCAATTTGCTGTATCCGATCGAACGCGGGGACTTGCGGAAATGGGTGATGGTCCGCATGGATGCCGAAGTGATGCGGCGGGAAATCGAAAACGGGATCGGGTACCCGGGGCAAAAAGTGGGGTTGTTCAATCAAAACGGCAGCCTGTTGCTTGGCGAGGAGATTGAAGGGAACGAATCGAAAGAGGCGGTCGTTATCCGGCAAACCTCGGAAGTGACGGGGTGGACGTTGGTCGCCCGGATTCCGTACGACCAGTTGTTTGAATCCTCCCGCGACATGCGCAACATGATTTTCACGATGACGGTCATCGCCAGTCTGCTTGGCCTGTTGCTGGCCTTGACCCTTTCCCACCATGTCCTGAAACCGCTGCGTCTGTTGGGCAACGCGATCCGCACCACCATGAAAGGCCAATTTCACAATCGCGTCCCGATTTTGTCCAATGATGAAATCGGCGATCTCAGCATATCGTACAATCAAATGCTGGATACGCTGGAGGCCTTGATGAAACAGGTGGTCGAAGAGGAGCGGGCCAAGAAAGACGCCGAAATGAAAGCTCTGCAATATCAGATCAACCCCCATTTTTTGTACAATACGCTGAACTCGGTGCAATGGCTGGCGGTGATGAAGGGCGTTCCGGAGATCAAGGAACTGGTCGCTTCGCTGATCCGGCTGCTGCAGTCCAGCTTGGGCAAAAAAGGACCGTTCCAGACCGTCGCCGAGGAATTGGAAGATGTCCGCAACTATGTACGCATCCAGCAATACCGGTTCGGCGAGGATTTGCACATCGAATTCCAAGTCGATCCGGAAGCGCAATCATGCAAGGTTCCCCGTCTGATCCTGCAGCCGCTTGTGGAAAACAGCATCTTCCACGGTTTTGAAGACGGCAAGGGGCATATCTGGATCGAAGTCAAACGGGACGACGGCAAACTCCTCATTTCAATTACGGATGACGGCGCCGGCATGAGTGAAGAACAGTTGGCCCGGCTGATGGAGCGGGACGACGCTTTCAGCGGGAAATACAGCGGCATCGGAATTCGCCACGTCGCGGAAAAAATTGAGCGGTTGTACGGTCCGCCGTACGGCATTCAGATCTTGAGCGAAATCGGTCAAGGCACCAAAGTGATCATCCGTTTACCGTTTCAGGAGGAAGACCATCATGTGGAAAGTCGTGATCGTTGACGACGAGGTGCTCGTTCGCCGCGGACTCATGGCCACGATCCCCTGGGAAAAATACGGGATGGTGGTGGTCGCGGATTATCCGAACGGCAGGAAAGCGCTGGACGCCATGGAAACGGTGCGACCGGATGTGGTCGTTACCGATATTCGCATGCCGCAGTTGGACGGGCTTGAATTGATCCGCATCATCTCCAGTCGGTATCCGGACACCATCACGCTGATTTTAAGCTGCCACAACGATTTTGAATACGCCAAAAAGGCGTTGAGTCTCGGTGCGGTGGATTATCTGCTGAAAACGGAAATGAACGACCGGGAAGTCGAGCAGGCCATGACCAAGATCCAGCGCAAGCTGGCGGAACGTATGGACCGCGCGGCCTTGCGTGAACAGCTCGAACGAAGCCGGTGGTATGAACGGCAAGCTGAGCTTCGCGCCGAACTGACCCTTGAAAGTGCAGGATCTTCTTTTTCGCAGGTACGGGGAGATTGGCCGGACAAGGGCGTATACGGACTGGTGTCGGCACGCTATTACGGAGACCGCGCTACGCTGTCGTTGTCTTTCCAGTGCATGCAATTCGCCGAGCTTTACCGCGATGATCCGCGGTTGCTGTGCTGCGTCGACGTGGGGCAGGATCTCATTCTGTTATTGCATCATCCTGCGGCGCCGTCGGCCGCGGAACTTCAATCTTTTCATCAGATTTGGTCGAACCGGCTGCACCAGCAATTCGGGGTTGACCGCGGGGAATTATATGTCGGCATGTCCCAGCCTTTCCCTTCCATCAATCGGGTGCGTCAGGCGTATCTCCAGGCTTTATCGGGGTTGGAAGCGTTTTTTTACGGCATGGCGGAATTCGGCCCGATGGACTCGGGAGGGCAACTGCCGTCCGCAGGACCGCTGATTTCCGCCGAGGACCGCAAGTTGTTGCTGGAAGCGATTGCAAGCCGGGCGTTTCGCGATACGCGGGAAATCATCTATCGGTTGATGGAAATGTGGAAAGCGGGGGTGCCTTCGCATCGGGTGAAGGAAGCCGCCGTGGCGATCCTGCACATGCTGCGTTCCGTCGGGAGCACGAAAGAGGAATGGTATTCGCGCATCTCCTCCGAGGTCATGCACGCCGGCACGTTGGCAAAGGTCAAGGGCATCGTAGATGAGGAACTGGCGGAATGGGAAAAAGAGCAGACGGGGATGGACGGACAGCGGACGATGCGGCCGGAGATCCGAAAAGCGCTGGATTATATAGCGGAACATCTGGGGGAAAATTTGAAGATGGCGACGGTGGCGGAGGCGGTGAATTTGAGCCGCAGTCATTTCAGCGTACTGTTCAAGCAAGCGGTGGGCAAAACGTTCCTCGAATATGTCATGGATCAGAGGATGGAGAAGGCGAAACGGCAATTGAAACACACCCGGCACAAATCGTATGAGGTGGCCGGGGAAGTGGGATTTTCTGATTACAAATACTTTACGAGATGCTTCAAGGAGTACACCGGAATGACGCCGACGGAGTGGCGCGAGCTTTGTTGAGGCAGGACGAATGAGCGCGCTCCGGCGAATGGAGGGGCGTGAAATGGGTGCGAATGCCGCGTAATCTGAAATATTTCGCCGTAACCGTTGCCGTGCTGCTTGTAGGAGCGTTCGGCACGGTATCTTGCTCGAAGATCCCCGAACCGGATTTCCAAGAACCGTCGCCCAGCGTCACCATTACCTTCGCCTCGCTGGAAACGGGAACCGGCACGGCGCAGCGGTTTGCCGAACAGTTCATGGAGCGATATCCGGATATCCGGGTGGAAACAAAAATCCTTCCGCCCATTTCCGATTTTGTGCACGATGCGTTTGTCAACGAATTGGTCAACGGGGAGACGCAAACCGATCTTTACGCCTTGGACACGATCTGGATTGCCGAATTCGCCTCCTCCGGATGGCTCAAGCCATTGGACGACTTCTTCGACGCGGAAACTTTGGACAAAGTTTTGGCCAAACCGTTGGAAAACGCGCATTATAACGGACGTTTGTACGCGTTGCCCTGGTATACGGATTCGGGGGTGCTGTTTTATCGCAAGGATTTGCTGGAGGAAATCGGTGCGGATCCGCCGCAAACTTGGTCCGAACTGGTAGAGCAGGCCGATACGCTGCAGCGGTCGGGAAAAGTCCGCTACGGTTATCTGTTTCAGGGAGACAAGTACGAGGGGCTGACCGTGAATTTCTTGGAATTGTTTTGGGCCAACGGCGGGGAACTTGCGGACGAAGACGGTTTCCGCTTGAACGTGCCCGAGGCGGTGGAGACGCTTCGCTTTATGCAGAATTTGCTGGAAGCGCGCATTTCCCCGCGGGAAGTGCTTCAGTATAAGGAAGTGCAGGCGAGGGAACGTTTTCTTGCCGGAGATGCGGCGTTCCTGCGCAGCGGCCCGATCGTCTGGGGATTGTCCGCGTCATCGGAGGTGAAAGGGAAGATCGGCATTGCGCCGCTGCCGGTGGGACCAAGCGGAGGGCAAATCGTAACCAGCATCGGCGGCGCGAGTATCGGGTTGAATGCGCGGACCACCGGGGAGCGCGAGAAGGCCGCGATCCGGTTCATGAAATTCCTGATCGGCGACGAGGCGCAAAGGCAGGTGGCCTTGGGACATTTCCGGCTTCCGGTCGTGCGCAACGCCTATGAAGATGCCGACGTTCTCGCGTTCAATCCGTATTACGGCGACATCGGGCAAATGATCGAAAACGCTGCCAGGTTCAGACCGATCGCGGTAAACTATTCGGAGATTTCCAATGTGCTGCAAACCGGTTTGCACGATGCGCTGAACCGCGGCATCGACGCGGAAGCGGCGCTTGAAGCCATGGAACAATTGATCCGCGCCCTGCCAGCGTCGCAATAGCCGGTTTATGGTTTAAGAATGTTCCTTTTGCCATTCCGCGCTCCAATAATTGTAAGCCGCATGATAAGGTTCCTGCCCCATGCTCGGGATGCCTCCCGCAGCCGCTAGTTGTTCGGGAGACAAGTGGTTCGCGTAAGCCAACGAGGCGAAATACGCCTGCAGCGGTATTTCGGGCGAGGCGATCTTTTGCGGCAAACGAGGATAGTCACGTTGCAAAAAAGGGGTAAGCTTCGATACCCGATAAGAACACCCCATTATCGCTATTTTCCCGATGATGCCCTGAAAGTACCCAATAACAATGACGCAATGTCGCTATTTTTTCAAGAAAGCGGTTGCATATTCCGATTTTCGAAAAATAGCGTTACAGGGTTCGTCTTATTCGTCCCTTGCCAGCACTTTTGCCGAAAATAAAAATATTGTGATCGTCTTATTCTGCATCAAAACCATTTGAGGGACTTCGTTCGAAGCGGGATCGGCAGGTAAGAGACTGCAAGGAAGAAAATAAGGAGGTAATATTGACGGGGAACGTGCCAAAGGACAACATCGCCATGAACAAGCAGCACACGTCCTGCACGGCGTTCACCTTCTCAGCGAAAAATGCGCGATCGGAAACAAACATTGACATCTTCTTCAAGTTTTTGGTATGATACTTCCACAAACGCATAGTAAAAACCGACTTGCGAAGCACGCAAGCCTTGGAGTTTCCGCTCCGATGGTTTGCGTGCTTATTTGCGTTTATCGGGGGAGATGAGCGTGTCGAGACGAAGAAACTTGTGGATCAGCGTCATTTCCGCCGTTGCGGCGGCATTTCTGGTATACGCCGTCTATCTGCTGCAGCTCGCGCATATCCGGCAGCAGGAAACGGTGAGCGTCGTGGCGCCGGACCGGTATTTGGAAGCCGGCACCACGATTGAAAGCGGCATGCTCCGCGTCCGGCACATTCCGAGAAGCGGCTGGCTGGAAGGCATGATCAGCGACCCGGGCGAAGCGATCGGGCTGGAGACGCTGATTCCGCTCGGCGCGGATGAGCCGATTTTCCGCTGGAAGCTCAACCGGTTTTCGCTCTTGCCGCAGGCGGGACAGTCGACGTTCCGAATTCCCAAAGAATACGTGCTGTCCATCTCGAGCGGCATTCGCGCCGGCGATCGGGTGGTCGTATACGCCTCCGGGGAGCAGGTTTCGGGACGGCTGTTCGAGGAGGAAATCGTGGTCGCCTCCGTGAAGTCCGCGGCCAACACGGAAGTGGAGGACGAAGAGCAGCTTCACCTGCTGTCCAAGGCCAGGGGAAACGAGGAATCCGTCTACATTTCGCGCCGCAACGCCAATGCGCCGATCGATCACATCAACCTGAATTTGACGGAAGACCAATGGCTGAAAATCGACGAGATTTGCGGATCCGGCCAAGCCAAACTGGTCATCGCCTTCGCCGGCTATTCGCTTGGCGGCAGCGGCGCCTTCGAGGCTGCGGGGAGGGGGAGCGGCCAATGAATCGGCAGTCCGGCGGAAGCATCGTCGTATTCCAGGGAACGACGCCGAATATCGGCACCACCGTCGTATCCTTTGTGGCGGCGACGCTGATGGCGGAGCGGCATGCGGGGGAAACCGCCTATGTGTGCCTCAATCTGAAAAGCTCCAAACTTCGCCACTACTGCGACGCGAAACCGGCGGTTACGCTCGATTCGCTGCGGGCCGAACTGCGGGCGCGAACGCTCAAGGCGAGCAGTTTGAAGTCGTGCTGCGAGTTGCCGGCGCCGCAATCGCGGCTGCGCGTCCTGTACGGCAACCGTCTGCGCGAACAAGCGGAATATTTCCTGCCGGAAGACATCCGTTATTTGTGCGAACTGTGCCGTGAAGCGTTCGGTTTGACCGTGATCGAAGTCAACGCCTATTGGGACAACGCCGGCACCTTGTGCGGCATGGAGGAAGCGGACCATCGCGTATTGGTGACGACCGACCGGCTGCATGCGTTTCAGGAAGATTTCCGGGAAGGGTATTCCCGTTTCGCTGCCTGGGCGGGGGAGCCGCCTTCCGCGGAAATGGTCGTGCTGCGGAAGGCGGGCGGCCGGGGGATGGCCGCCTTCTCGATCAAGGATATCGAACGGTGCACCGGCGTTCCGGTCGGCGCGACGATGATGTACGACGATCAGGTCGCCCTGTGGCTGGACCAGGGAAGGCTGGCGGAAATGGCCGTTCAGCACGCCGCGGTTCGTGAACCGCTGCGCGAATTGTCCTTGTCCGTGCTCCAGCGCCTGGGACGGCCGATGGCGGAGGCGGAGCGGCGGAATCGTTCCGTGCCCGCGCTGCGCCGATGGCTGCCGCAGTGGGTTCCGATGAGGAGGTGAACGAAATGCCGGTAGAGACGCGTTTTTCCACCATGGCGTACATAGCTCGCCGCAAGGAGGGGACGGAAGGAAATCGGACAACCTATCCGGATCCGGAGGACAGGGAGGCGCACGACGCGCCGGCTTTCCGCCGGCTGGTGGAGGACATGCGGTCGTTTTTGATCGTTCCGAAGGGCGCGAGCGACGAGGAGAGGCAGCAGTATGGAGAAGTGCTGAACCGCGCGGTGCTCGGATTCGAGGAGGAACGGCGCCGGTTGTTTGTGCTGCTGCAGGATGAACTGATCCGCCGCGGCCTGCATGAGGCGCCGCCTCCGCCCAACTATACTTCGCTGGCCGAAGCGGTGTTTTCGGAAATTATCGGCTGGAACGTGCTGGAGATGATCATCAAGGATCGCGACGATCTGGAAGAAATTCAGGTAGTCGGCACAAAGATCTTCGAAGTGCGCGGCGGGGAACCGCGGCCGTCACGCTTGTCGTTCCGCGACGTGCGGGAAGTGGAGCGCATTCAGCAAAATCTCGTGCTGTTCAACAACGAGGTGTTTCATCCCCGCAAGCCGTGGGCGGAAGTGATGCTGGTGGACGGTTCGCGCGTGACGATGACCGGGTTCGGGTTCACTTCCGAACCGACTTTGACGATCCGCTTTTATCCGCTGCGCGAGTTCAGCTTGGATACGCTTTGCCGGGCTCCGTATCATACGTTGAACGAACAATTGGAACAAATTTTGCTCACGCTGATCCGGTCGTACGTCAACATGATCATCATCGGGCCGACGAATTCCGGCAAAACGCATTTGATGAAAGCGATGATTTCGCACATGCCGGACCATGAACGCATCGTGACGATCGAGCCTCGGCTCGAACTCATGCTGAAGCGGGATTTTCCGAACAAGAACGTCGTCGAATACGAAACGGACGACGGCGATGCGGCCCGTTCGAGCAGCCGGGCGTTCAGGCTGGCGCTGCGCCAGTCGCCTCGCCGCATCTGTCATGCGGAAATTCGCGATGAGGACGCCAACATTTATGTTCGTGCCTGCACCAGGGGGCATGAGGGCAGCCTAACCTCCGTGCACGTCAATGCGCTGGAAGACGTTCCGGACGCCGTGACGGACATGTGCATGCTCGACCGGCGCGGCATGAATCCGGAAAGGCTGCGCAAACGCATTGTCGAATATGTCGCCCAAGTCGGACTGGAAATGGCGGTCGTCGGCGGCAAGCGGAAGCTCGTGCGCATCGGGGAATTCGGCTTGGAAGACCACGACAACCGCGTCGTCGTCCGGGATTTGGCGGTTTATGATGATGAGCGGGACGACTGGCGGGTATCGGGGACGTTTTCGGAACGGCTGGCGCGCAAAATCCGGCGCCATGACCCGGACGGTTACGAGCGGCTGGCGCGTTGGGGAATGATGCCGATATGAGCGTGCTGCTTCAGGTTTGCACGGTCGCGCTGCTGTTCGTGTTGGCGTTCCTGGCGATCCGCCACGCGCTGTCCGCCGTCGTGCGCGTCGGCGTGCTGCGGCGGCGTCTGATGTCCGACAAGCCGCAGAGCGCCGGCGAGCGGTTGGATGCGGTCGGGACGGGAGTTTCCCGCGTGGAGGCTCATTTGAACCTGCTGCTGGAGGCGGTTCGATGGAAGCTGCCCGCCAGGAAGTTTCTGGCCGTCAGCGCGCTGCTTGCGCTTGCGGGAAGCTGGATCGGCCTCGCCTTTTTTTCCTCCGTCAAGGGATGGTTGACCGTGGGGGGATTGGCGGGATTGTCGCCCTATGTATGGATGAGGTTCCGCCTTTTGAACCAGCAGATGAAAACGCGGATCGAATTTTTGCCCGCGGTGGAAGTGTTTTATCAGTATTACACGCTGGCGGAAGGAAAAAATCTGCTCAACACCTTGAAAACCGTGCTGCAGGAAAACCGCATCCGCTACCCGATCCGCGCCGTGTTCGAACAGCTGTACCGCAATTTGTCGGCAAACCGTGACTTGCAGGAAAGTCTGAACGTGTTCCGGACAAGTCTCGGGAACACATGGGCCGATTACTTCGCCAATATGCTGGCGGTGGCTTTTTCCGAGGGGGTGAATATCGCGGAGAATCTGGCCGGACTGATCGCGGATATGCGCAGCGCGCGCAGATCGGCTCGGCAGGAGCGCAATCGCCTGCTGGAAATCCGCATCGCCAATTTCAGCCCGCTCTTGTTTTTGGCCGTATTTTTGTTCGTCAATTTTCGCCTCGACTTCACGATGGCTTACCGTCATTACATCGTCGATCCGGCGGGACGAAACTTGCTGCTGGACGCATTGCTCTTGACCGCCGCCTCGTTTGTGATGGGCTTCTGGCTTTCGGTCAAGCGAATGTAGCCGGGGGCTTGCCGTAGGATATCGACCTGATCGATGAAGATTTTGTGAAAGGGGGACCGCAGCATTGGGAACCGGATTCGGGGAAGCGCAGCGGCTGTCCGCAGCCGCAGGATTCGGCGGACTGCAGCCGCCGGACGGCGTTTGGCCGATATGGGCGGGATACGTGCTGCTAGCCGTTTGCGCCGCGATCTGCTTGCGGCATGCGCTCTTTCTTCTGCCGGAACTGTCGCGCGGGAGGTGGCGGCTTCCGGACGTGTATCCGTTCGTGCGCACCGGCGCCGGCGGACGGTGGGAGAGGCTATGGCGGCCCGGCAAGCCGGAAACGCTGGAGGAGTATGACCAATTGCTGCTGCGCGCCGGCGTTCCGTTTCGCGCGAAAACGTATTTTCCGCTGAAACGAGCGCTGTCCGGAGCGGCCGTCCTGTTGTTGTTGTCCGCATGGTTCCCTTACGGCGCGGGACGGACGGGACTTGCGTGGCTGGCGGCGTCGCTGCCGGCGGCTTTCGTGCTGATCGCCGCCTGGCGCGACAAAGGGTGGCTTGCGGCATGGGGCTACTGGCGCAGTGTCCGCATTACGGAGGAAATCTATCACATTTGCCACCAACTGCTGTACTATGCCGGATCCCGCATGAGTTTGCACGCGCGGCTGCGGCGCTGCTTGCCGTTTACCGCAAGGCTGCGCAAAGAATGGCTGCTGCTGCTGAATGAATGGTATGAGGACGCCGAAGAAGCGCTGCATCGGTTCAAGGCGCGGGTCGGCACCGATGAGGCGCATTTGTTTGCGGAGACGCTGAACTCGCTCAGACAGCACGAGAGCGAACAGTACTACGACCTGTTGAGACAGCGGATCCGCGATTACAAGGATCATATGGAAATGGCCAGGGAGGGCCGGAACGAATCGTTCTCCTACATCCTGTTTGTACTGGCCGGCATTCCCGTGCTGAACACTTTCCGCATCTTCATTTATCCCTGGGTGCGGGAAGGGCAGATGCTTTTTGAAACGCTGCAGTAACGTGACCGAATCCGTTGTTTGCGACAGCGGAATCGAAATTAGTCGACACATTCAATTTTATGGAAATGGAGGACGTCAACCATGAGAAACATTTTGGTCACCGCAATGATGCTCGTCGTGGTGGTGCTGCTGTTTGTCAACATCGTGTTCGCTTCCGGCGGAATCAAGTCCCAGATCGAGAGCAAAGGAAGAGACGCGATCAATCAACTCAGCGGGCTGACCTTGGTGCCGAGTTCGAATCCGTAACCGGAGGTGCCGGATCGTGAAATCGCTATTGGCCGCCCTGCTGCTGCTCGTCGTGGTCATATGGCTCTATGCGGCCACGATCGGCGGGGAGGGTGGGGCCGCGGAGAATGTGCGCCAAAACGGCGAAAGGATGGGCGAGGCGCTTTCCCGGCTCGATCCGTGACCGGCCGCAGAACGATTACGGCACAGGTGCCGGCACCGGGCGCACATCCCGCATCAGTCCGTCGCCGGGGGCTCGCTGCCCTCTCGGAGACCGGAAAGCTCCGTGTGTTCGTCCGACAATGATCCGGTGCCGGGACTCCCCGGTATATTCGCGAAATGGGATGCCGAACTCGGAGGATGCGGCAGACCATGAATGAAAACGGAAGGAAGAGCGATGAAACAAGTGCTTGCATGGATACTGCTGGCCGGGCTGACTTGCTGGCTGATGTTCTCGCCGATGTACCGCCACGTGGCGGTGATGAGGCACTCGCTGCTGCAGCAGGAAGTCGACTATTTGCTGGAAATCGGCGCGAGCGGGGCATACGGTTACATTGACGAACAAATGATTCGGGAATCGAAAATGCGCTTGGCCGCGAGGGGATTCGACCCGGACCTGCTCGTATATGAAGTGTCGTCGACGACCGGGGACAACGCCGGCAATCCGCTTGCCCCGTTGCGTCGCGGTACGGGCATCACCCTGTCGATCCGTTATCCATACGGCGGTCTGTTTCTGATCGACCGGCTGATCGGGTCATCGGGCGCATGGGAGAGCCGGGACATGTCCGCTTTCGGCATCAAAATGAGCGAATACGTGCCGGCCCCCTTCCCTTGACGCCGGGACCGAGCGGGAGGCGCGAAGCGATCAAGCTCCCGACGGGAGGGCATGGAAATGAACAAGCTGCTGCTGTTTTTGCTGATCAGCATGTTTGTCATGATGCTGCAGGCCGCCCAGTGGGACTACGAGATGGCGGTTCATGCGCTGTTTCGCGCCAAACACGCGCTAAACCGGGCGACCCACGCGGCGGCGCAGCAGCTGGATTTGGACCGGCTGCCCGAAGGGGTGCACGCGATCGACGAGGCAAGGGCGCAGCGGACCGCCTTGGAATATTTGCGGTTGAACATGCAGCTGGACGAACATAATCGGCCGCTGCCCGGCTCGTTCCTAAGGGCGGAAGTGGAAGTGCTCGAATGGAAAGTGGTGAACGCGGACGAAGTTTTTCCGTACGTGCACGTCAATGAAAGTCTCGGATACCGGGTCACGCTGCACCGGCCCGGGGTGATCATGGTCATCCGCGTGCAGTATCCGAGAACGTTTCGGCTGCTCGGGCCGATCGAGTGGGAATTGAAGGGAGTTTCGGAACTCGTGACATGAACGGACCGGATGAAAAGCGGTTGAGGACAGGCCGACATACCGGTGCGCCAACGGGGAGCCCGTAACGGTGCGCCACGGAGAAACCGCGGCAACGGGAAAAAGAGGCGGCCCGCCTTTCCAAACCTGGAAATGGAGGCCGCGAAATGTCGGCAGCGGATTTCGCGTAACGCAATACGACGTCGCTGCGGGCTGTTTTGTGCCGGCCGCGCGCCGTGCGCTTTCCGCCGGACGCGTTCTGTCTAGTCGCACACCGTGCATTTTTTCTCGCGTAAGGCGCCTTCCACCCGGCCGGCCTGTGAGCCTTCTGCGCCATCCGGAATGCCGGGCGTTTCAGCCGCGGGCGTTTCTCTGCCGAAGATGATCGATATAGATGGCCAAAATGATGACCAGCCCTTTGATGATCAACTGCCAATAATAAGGTACACTCATCAGCGTGAGGCCGTTGCTCAACGCCCCCATGAAAATGGCGCCGAACAGGCTGCCGATGATCGTTCCCATGCCGCCGGCGAGGCTTGTGCCGCCCAGAACGACCGCCGCGATCGCGTCAAGCTCGTATCCCGTGCCGACGTTCGGCTGACCGGAAAACAGGCGCGCAGCCAAAATGATGCCGGCGACCGCGGAGCAAATGCCGCTGATCGTATACACCCAGACCAGCCGGGGGACGACTTTGATTCCGGTCAAATAAGCCGCTTCCTTGTTGCCGCCGATCATGTAGACGTTGCGGCCGAACACCGTGTAGCGGAGAATGACGAAAAAGACGACGTATACCAGCAGCATGATCACAATCGGAATCGGCACCGGACCGAGATAGCCCATGCCGATCTTTTTGAAACTTTCGCTGACCAGCACGAGCGGATAGCCTCCCGTCACCACATAGGCGATGCCCCGCAAATAGGTCATGCTGCCCAGCGTGACGATGATGGAGGGCAGGCGGGTTTTGGCGGTGAGGAAGCCGTTGACGAACCCCGCCAGCGCTCCGACGCAGACGCCGAGCAGCACCGCCAGCGGGGTCGGCATATGCAGCGAAAAATATACGCCGCACACCCCCGACAGGGCGACGATCGCCCCCACCGACAGATCGATGCCTCCGGTGAGAATGACGAACGTCATGCCCGCCGCGAGTATGCCGTTGATCGCGGTTTGGCGAATCATGTTCAAGATGTTGGTCCATGTCAAAAATTGCGAATCGAGCACCGCAAAAATGATGAAGGTCAGGATGACGACCAGCACGATCCCCATTTTGTCGAGGTACAAGTTCATACGAATCAAAGGCGGTTTGACGCCGGTCTGGATGCCGGCCTCGTTCGTATTGCCCGTCACGATTCTCTACCCCCCGTTGCGTGAAACATGATCGTTTCCTGGTTGATTTGTTGACCGTGCAGTTCCGCCGCAAACCGTCCCTGTCGCATGACATATACGCGATCGGAAATCGCGAGAATTTCCGGCAAATCGGAGGAAACGACGAGAATGCCCATCCCCGTGCGCGCGAGATCGCGTATGATTTCATAGATTTCGCCCTTCGCTCCGACGTCGATGCCGCGGGTCGGTTCGTCCAGCAGCAGGATGCGCGGAGACACGGTCAGCCAGCGGGCGATGACCGCCTTCTGCTGATTGCCGCCGCTGAGGTTGATAATCGGCGTTTGCAGGGAAGCGGTTTTGACGTTCAATTTGTTTCTGTATTCCTCTTCCAGCCGGTTTTTGCTTTTTTGGCCGATCCACCCCATGGCGGAAAATTCATCGAGCTTCAACACGCTGATGTTTTCTCCCGTCGCCAGCTGCAAAAACAGCGCCTGGTCCTTGCGGCTTTCCGGGACGAGGGCGATGCCTTGGGCGATCGCTTCCCGCGGCGAACCGTACCGGACGCGGCGGCCGTCGATGCGGATTTCCCCCTGCGTCACTCGGTTGGCGCCGAACAGCGACATCAGCAGTTCGGAGCGGCCTGATCCGACCAGTCCGGAAATCCCCACGATTTCCCCGGGGTGCAGATTCAGGGTAACGTCAAAAAAATGCGTTCCGTCGCTCAAGCGATCGGTTTCCAGAAGCGGAGTGCCGGTGTTGGGCGCGCGGGATGACTTGCGCGCTTCGAGCAGATGGGAAACGTCGCGGCCGACCATCAGCCGGACGATTTCCTCGTCGCTGGTCTCCGCGGTGTTCAGCGTCTTGATCCACTGTCCGTCGCGCAGAACGGTACAGCGGTCGGTAATTTCAAAAATTTCCTCCATCCGGTGGGAAATGTAAATGATCGAGACGCCGCGGCTTTTGAGCAGGCGAATGAGATCGAACAGTTTGCGGATTTCCTTGTCGGTCAGCGTGGCGCTCGGTTCGTCCATGATGAGGATGTCCGCCTGCACCGAAAGCGCGCGGGCGATTTCCACGATTTGCTGCTGCGCCACGCTCAGGGTGGAAACGATGCGCCGCGGGTCGAGGTCGGAACCGATCGACTGCAGCAGTTCGCGCGCCCGTTCGTTCATTTTGTCCCATTGGATGAAGCCGAATCGGTTGCGCGGAGGGCGGGTGCCCATCAAGATATTTTCGGCGACGGACAAGTTGGCGGCGAGCTTCAGTTCCTGGTGAATGACGCTGATGCCGCTCGAACGCGCGTGCAGGGGGCTGTGCCAGGTGACCGGTTTTCCTTTGTAAATGATCTCTCCGGAATCCGGCGCGTAAATGCCGCTGATGATTTTCATCAGCGTCGATTTGCCGGCGCCGTTTTCGCCGACGATGGCGTGCACTTCCCCTTTTCTCAGCGTAAAATGGACGTCATGAAGCGACTTGACCCCCGGAAACGACTTGTGGATATGTTTCAATTCCAGTACGGGCTGCTCGTCCATGGTTTTCCCTCCATGAGGATGAAGTCTGAGAGCGACCCCCGGTCGCTCTCAGACGGCAGGCGATGTTAAAATTCGGGAACAAACTGGTCCAGGTTGCCTTGATGGATCGAATCGGTCGGAATGAGCACTTTTTCTTCCACCTTTTCGCCGTTGATGATGAGCTTGGTGAGCTCGATCGCTTTGGCTACCTGCGCTTTCGGATGCTGCTGGGACGTCTGCGCAAACATTTCGTCGGTTTTCATAATGTCGATCGCCGCTTGCGAACCGTCCACCGACACGAAGAAGAAGTCGGAGCGGTTGGCCGCTTTGGCCGCCAGATAAGCGCCGATGCTCGTCGGATCGTTGACGCCGAAGACGGCGTCGATCGTGCCTTCCGGATGCGAGGCGAGGATGTTCTCAAACACTTTGTACGAGTCGTCGCGGTTCAGTTTGCCGTTTTGGTCCTCGATGATTTTGATGTCGGGGTAATCCTTTATCGCATCTTTGAATCCGTCGACACGGTCGAACACGGAGGTGACGGGATTGCCGTTGATGAGCACGACATTGCCTTTGCCGTTCAGTTTTTCGACCAAGTACTGGCCGGCGAGCTGCCCCGCCTGGAAGTTGTCGGAAGTGATCGACGTCGTGACGCCGCCGTCCGCTTCCACGTCGACCGCGATGACCGGAATGTTGGCGGCGACGGCCTGCTGCACCGCGCCGGCGATGCCTCTGGAATCCACCGCGTTCAGCAAAATGACATCGACTTTTTTCTGGATGAACGCTTCGATTTGCGCCTGCTGTTTGGCCAAATCGAAGTCGGCGCTCTCGGTGGTGGCGGTGAATCCTTCCTTTGCCGCCAATTCGTCCAGCGCTTCCTTATAGGCGACAAAATACGGGTTGTCCAGCGTCATCAGCGTCATGCCGACGCTGCGGATCTTCTTTTCGCCGGTGTCGCCGCCCCCTCCGTTTTGATTCGATGAGTCCGTAGCAGCACCGTTTCCGGAGCCGGTGTTTCCTCCGTTCGAACCGCCGTTCGACGATGAACAGGCGCTGAAAACGAACGCCAGCAGTACGGCCAACAGCGTGATGGCGAATTTTCTCATCGTTTTTTTCCTCCTCTAGTTTCCGGAAAGGACCTCCCCCTCGGCAACGACCGGTGGCGTCCACAATGTTCCGGTTTTGTAATTTTCGATGTTGGACGAGTCGACGATGACGCCCGGGGTTTCGAGAAATTTGGCGATCGTTTCGCCGGCGAGCACTTTGCGCATTTGTTCCATGGCGACTTCTCCGATTTTGCCGGGAAACGCGGAATACGTGGCGGTGACGTTCCCGTTTTCGATTTCGACCATCGTGATTGGATTGCCGTCGATGCCCAGCGTATAAATGTTTCTGTTTAACTGACGGGCCGCGATCGACGCGCCGATGGCCATCTCGTCGTTGACGCCGAGAATGAGATCGATTTCCGGATGCGCTTTCAATGCTTCCGAAGCGATCTGGATGCTCTGGTCGCGCACCCAGTTGCCCGTTTCCTCGCCAACGACCCGAATGTCCGGAAAAAGTTTCAGGGCGTCATAGTACCCTTCCGTGCGGAGAGTGTCGTGATATCCCGGCACGCCGCGGATCACGAACACTTCCCCCTTGCCCTGCAGCAGTTTTCCTGTATACTCGCCCAGGGCGTACCCCGCTTTGTATTGGTTGTAGCCGACGTATCCCCGGATGTCGCCGCTTTCAAACGGCGTCAGGCTGTTGAACACGATGACCGGAATGCCCGCTTCGTTCGCTTTCTCCACCGAAGGCGTCAGCACCGAGTAGTCGATGGCGCACAGCAAAATGCCGTCGACCTTGCGGGCGATGAACTGCTCAAAAATGGCGGCCTGCCCGTTGAAATCGGTTTCCGCGGGCGGAGCCTGCGCTTCCAGAAGCATGCCGAACTTTTCCCCATACTGCGCCGCGGACTGGGCGGCCTGGGAATAAAAAGGGCTCGTCATGCCGGAAGGAAGATAGGCGATCAGTTTGGGCCGCGGTTCTTCGCCGCCGGCATTTCCGGCGTCGTCGGCCGGCTTTACCGGAATGGGGCTGCATGCGGCCAGCAGGCAGACAATCAGCGCAATGCCCGCCAGATAGCGCAGGCGCTCTGGACATGGATGCGTCATGGAAAGTTCACCTCCGCAAGATGAATTCATGTCTCGAAACGCCCCGTCCCGATTCCGATGTAAGCGCATACCTTCAATATATCCGGACGGAGAGCCGTTTCGAATCCATTACAACGACCAATTGCTGTCACTTTCCCGCTTTTTCGTGTCGACGAAACAAAAAAATCAACAGTTCCGGTTGGAATTTTCAACACTGTTTGACGTCGTGGGGGGATGCCGGGAGATTCGTCCGATGGACGAGCGCAGGGGCCGTCGCGGAAAGCCCTTCGGACGAACCTTAGGAAGAAATGCCTGAATTCAGCTCAACGTCCCGTCGAAGGTACCGTCGGGCACGCCCGAAGTTCCGTTGATGGTCCGGTCGGATGTTTTTTCGGCGGATCCACCCGGAATCCCGTTGAAGGTTCGACCGGATGCTGCTTCGTCGGGAGCGCCTGCCGTTTCGCCGGATGTCCCGTCGGGCGGTTCTTCCGCAGGCACATCCGGCATCTCGTTCAGGGCTTGATCGGACGATCGTTCGGCGGGCGCATCCGCAGTCCCGTCGGAAGGTCCGCCGTTCCCCAGCGCCCTCGCCTTGAACTCCGTCGGCGTGAGATTGGTGTATTTTCGAAACAGTTGGCTGAAATATCGCGCGTCCGGGATGCCGACTTTTTCGGCGACCCAGTAACTTTTGCTCTGTTTTTGCTTCAGCAGCGTTTTCGCCATCTCCATCCGGTACTCGTTGAGCCATTCCGTAAACGTTTTGCCCGCCCGCTGTTTGATCAGACGGCTGACGTAATTCGGGGAGAGATGCACGTATTCGGCCAGATCGGTAAGAGAAGTGTCCGGTCGCATATAGTGTTCGCGGATGAACGTTTCCACCTGGCGCATCGTGACGCTATGATGATCGACCCGGTTCGATCGGAACGGTTCGACCGCCAGCGTGACGAGTTCCCCGAGTATTTCTTTGATTTCGACGAGCGACCGCGCGGTGAGCAGCGGCTGCGCTTTTTGTTCCCATCCCTGCTTCCTCACCCATTCTTCGGGCAGGTGGCTGAACACGTAAAAGATCCATTTGAACACCTGGAATTTGATCTCGGTTTCGCCGGTTTTTTGGGTTTTGAACTCGTCAAACCAGGATTCCAGCAGCCGTACGATTTTCTCCTCGTCTTCTTCGCGGATCGCTTGCAGCAGCTGTTTTTCCCGGTGTTCGGCGGATTCCGGCTGCATGGCGCCGGTCGGACCGGGAGCGCCGGTTTTCGCCTGTTCGCTGGAGACGATCGAGCCTTTTCCGTAGTAAAACGACATTTCCAGCGCCTTTTGCGCTTCCTGGAACTGCAGATGCAGCTGCGCGACGCCCGACCGACTGGTGCTGATGCCGACGGAGACGGGGATGTCCAGCAGCTGGCGGTGCCAGAACACGATTTCCTCCGCCCACTCCATCGCCATCCGGGACAGCGTCGTCCGGTCTTTGGCCCTGTACACGACGATGACTTTGTCCATCAGACTCAGCACGGCGGGCTTGTATTGCGGGTTGCATTTTCGCCGCAGCATCTCCGCGCTTTGCCGGAACGCCGATATCGGCCGCACGGGGTCGTCCGGGCGAATCGCAAACACAATGTATGCGGCCTCCGGGTCGGCTGCCGCCGGGCCGCTTTCCGCGGATTCGCCCAACAGCCGCTTTTCCAGCTCTTTTTCATATTGGCTTTGATCTTCCGCCGCTGCGCTTCCGGTCTGCCCTTGGGCGGAGGACGATTCGTGAATGCGCCGGATGCACTTGGCGACGGCGCGCACGACTTCTTTCGGATCGGTCGGTTTGACCAAATACTCGACCGCTCCGAGTTCCAGAGCCCGCTGCGCGTAATCGAAATTGCGGTACGCGGACAGGAAAATGACCTGGACCGACATTTGGGACTGCCGGATCATCTCCATCAGGGACAGTCCGTCCAATCCCGGCATGACGATGTCCGAAATGAGGATGTCCGGCCGCGCTTCGCCGATTTCCCGCACGGCCTGGGCGGCCGTTCCCCAGTCGGCGACGATTTCGCATTCGAGAGACGCCCAGTCAATCATGTCCCGCAGTCCTTCCCTGACGAACGGCTGATCGTCCAACAGGCATACTCTGTACATTAGCTTTTCTCCTCCTTCGGCAATTCCATGATCAGAGTCGTCCCTTGACCTTCCGTGCTGTCGATATCGAGCCGGGCTCCGTCGCCGTACAAAATGCGCACCCGCCGGATGATGTTCAGGATGCCGACGCTTTCCCGCTCCGCCTCCTCCAAAGACCGGTGCGGAAACTTGCTCAGCAGAGCAGGGTACTTTTGTTCCTTCAGCATGAAGCGCAGCGATTCCAGCCGCTCCCGCGGCATGCCTTGGCCGTTGTCCTCGATGACGACGGTCAGCCGATCGTCCGAGGCGGCGATGCGAATGCGAATCAAACCGGATTCAATATATTGAAAGCCGTGCCGGATGCTGTTCTCCACGAGCGGCTGCAGCAGAAGGCGAGGAATTTTCCAGTCCAAGGCTGCCGGTTCGATGTCCGTGATCAACTGAATCCGGTCGCCGAACTTTTTGCTCATAATTTTGAAGTAGTCGCGGATGTAGGAAATTTCCCGGGAGATCGGCACCGTTTTTTCCCCTTCGGACAAATTCGCCTCCATCAGCCGCGCGAGACTTTGCACGATGTCGCTGATTTCTTCCTGGCGGGCGCGCAGCGCTTTCCAGTTCAGCAAATCGAGCGCATTGAACAAAAAATGCGGGTTGATTTGCGCCTGCAGCGCTTTCAATTCCGATTCGCGCCGCAAAATTTTTTCGTTGTACACGTTGTTGATCAGCGAATCGATGCGCTTCACCATGCTGTAAAACGAATGTTCGAGAAACGCGATTTCATCGCCCAACGCCGGCGGGGCGGACAAATCCGGGTCTTCGGCGGCGATGCGCCGCATTTGCCGGGTCAACCGTTTGATCGGACGCGAGATGGAAAGCGCCATGGCCAGAGAGGTGATGACGCCGAGAATGACGATGACGACGGTCAGGATGATCTGGCTTTTGCCGTATTGATTGACGTAGGCCGAAAACGTGATGCTCGGCGTTTCCAGATAAAGCATCCAGTGCAGCACGGTCACCTGGCGGGCGGTTCGAATGATGCCGGGCTTGGGCGCGTTTTGCCAGGTCGTGCCGATGATGCCGGGTTCCGCGGACGACGTGAAAATGATCGTGCCCTGCGCATCGGTCAAATAAAAGGTAAACTGATCGGTCAGGTTCGTCATCTGATCCGCCAGGAAGCGATGGTTGACTTTTACCACCATAACGGCGATCGCGCGGCCTTTGGAGTCCATGACGATTTTCGAACCGTTGATCGTTTGCCCGTCGGCGTCCAGCTCGATCCATTCCAGCTTCTGGTTCAGGTTGTTGATCCAGAAGTACGGGGAATTGAAAATGTCCGGAATTTGCCGGGACGACGGCGTAATGAAAAGGTCGCCGTTGTAGAAGTAAAAATCGACCGCTTCCACGTACGGGTTCAGCGATACGAGCTGGTTCACCTTTCCGGCGAGATAGCTGAGGGCGGTGTCCCGTTCCTTGGCGTCTTTTTCATTGTAGTTGCTGAGCAGTTCCGTCAAATACATGTCGAAAATCGTGCGCTGGATCGTCGTGTCCAATTCATCGAAGCTCTGCCATATTTTCAGGCTGGTCAGGTCGCCGATATGGTTCATGTACGTTTTGGTGCGTTCATCGAGGCTGGCGCGGGACGCAAAGTAGGAAGCGGTGTAGAAACATCCGACCAGCAATGTGATCAGGATGCAGTACAGCAGCATCAGTTTTTTGTAAAAAGACAAATTTTTCCAGCTAAACCATTGCCGCATGTTCCCGGTCCCCTTTCCAAGCGCGGCATGTTCCGACGGAAGCGGCATGTGTGCGGCAGTACGAGTGTAAGCGATACCAATTGTATAAATATGCCGCTTTTATGCCGCTTTCGGCGGCTGATTGTCCAAGCCGTTCGCAGTCAATATACATCAAGGCGATAAGCGAGTAAAGCACGGACATACGGCCGAACACGCCGCGTGCCGCTGCGGCCGCGACTTGCCGTGGGATATGGTAATATATACATAAAACCACAAGCGGGGAGGAACCACATCCGATGGACTTTGCAGGCAGACTGGAGAAGCTTCGGCACGAGCTGCGGGAGCGAAACATCGATGCGTTTCTGGCGGCGCAAAATGTCGACATCTTTTATTTCACCGGGACGATGCAGAACGGATATTTATGGGTGCCGGCGAATGAAGAGCCGATGCTGTTCGTCCGCCGCAGCGTATCCCGCGCCCGGCAGGAGAGCGCCTGCCGCGTCATGGAGCTCGGTTCGCTGCGCGGTTGGGGGGAAGAACTGGCCCGGCATTCCCCCGGCGTGTTCCGTTCGGCGGCGCCGGTCATCGCGGCCGAATTCGACGTGCTGCCGGTTCAGATTTGGGAGCGGCTGAAATCGGCGCTGCCGCAGGTGAACTGGACGGACGGATCCCGTCTCGTGCGCGAGCTGCGGATGATCAAGGACGCGGAAGAAATCCGCCTGATACGGGAAGCCGCGCGCATTGTCGACGCCGCCATGGCGAAAGCGCTCGGCGAGCTGCGGGAAGGCATGACCGAACTGGAACTGCAGGCGAGCATCGAACGGGAAGTCCGCATCAACGGTCATATGGGGTTTATGCGCATGAGGGCGTTCAACCAGGAACTGGTCACGGGGTTTGTCGTTTCCGGAGAGGCTGCGGCCGTGCCGACGGCGTTCGATGGTCCGGCGGGCGGAAGGGGGCTCGGCGCCGCGTCGCCGCAAGGGGCTTCACGCAAACCGATTCGCCGCGGCGAGCCGATTTTGCTGGACGTGGGCTGCTGCATCGGCGGCTATGTGATCGATCAGACGCGGACGGCCGTTATCGGCCGGCTGCCGGAACATCTGGCACGAGCGTACGAAACGGCGGAACGCATTTTGAGAGAAACGGAAAAACGGCTCCGTCCGGGAGGGGTGTGCGAAGAGCTGTATTTGGATTCCCTGAAGATGGCGGAGGAAGCCGGTCTCGGCGGTCATTATATGGGCTACGGAGCCGACCAGGTCAAGTTTCTCGGCCACGGCATCGGCTTGGAAGTCGACGAGTATCCCGTTTTGGCCAAAGGATTCCGCTACCCGCTCGCGCCGGGGATGGTGATCGCGGTCGAGCCGAAATTCACGTTTCCCGGCGAAGGGGTCGTCGGCATCGAAAACAGCTATGCGATCACGGAAAACGGCTTTGAGAAACTGAACGTCACCCGCGAGGGCATTATCGAACTTTAGGCGTACGAGCGAGTCGTCACACGTCAGCCGGGGCCGGCGCCGTGACCGGCGGCCCCGCGGTTGCCGGATGCGTCGCCATGGCGGAAGGCCGCATGTAGGCCGGATGCATCACCGCGGCAGAGGGCGGCGCGGCGGCCGCGTCGGTCGTGCGGCGCTGTTGTGCGGCCGCTCAGTAATCTTCCGGTTTGCGAATCCATTTTTGCAAATAGCCCTGATCATACAGCGCTTTGATCAGGATGATCAGCACCGGCGACAGGATCAGGCCGGCGACGCCGAAAAGCGACGTGGACACCACCATGAACGACAGCATCGTAAACGCGGAGACGCCGAGCGATTCTCCGGTAATTTTCGGTTCCAAAATTTGCCGTACCAAAATGACGAAGCCCAGAAGCACGATCAGCCAAATAGCCAACGTCGTATTGCCGACGACAAACAGATAGATGATCCACGGAACAAACACGGTCGCCACCCCGAGCAGAGGCAGCAGATCGAAGACGGCGGCGAGCACGGCGACGGAGAACGCGTTGTCCACGCGCAGGATGAGCAGGGCGACGTATATGATGGCAAAGGTCAAAGCCACCAGTTTCAGCTGCGCCTTCAAATAGGTGACGAGCCCTTTCAGCACATGGTCGCGCAGGAAGAAGTACGCCTGTTTGAACGTATTGGGCGTCTTCTCGCGCGCGATCCGTTTCCAGCTGCCGATTTCCAGCGACAGGAAGTAAGCCAGGATGATGCCGATGACAAAGTTGACGAAGAAGGACGACATCGACGACACAAACGACAACAGCCACCGCAAAAACCACTGCGCGATTTGGGCGCCCTTCTCCGCCACGGCGCCGGAAAATTCCATCGCCCGCTGCACGAGATCGTCCGGCAGCGCGTCGATGCGCCGCTGCCAGTCCTGCAGATTGCCGCTGATCGTCTCGCCGACGCGAACGGCATAATCGTCCAGCCGCTCCACCAGCGATCCGATCTGCACGACGAAGACCGCTCCCGCTGCGGCGATGACCGACAGCAGCACGGTGACGAACAGCAGCACCGACAGCGCCGTGGCGATCGCTTTGTTCAGCCCACGCTTGTGCAGGAAGGAGGCCAGCGGCTCGATGACCGCGAACACGAGAAAGGCGAGAAAAATCGGCGCGGCAATGCGGTACAAAAAGCTGAATATCCACATGATCAAAAACGCGGTGAAGATGATCAGCCCGATGTCAAAGGCGGTTTTATAATATTTTTTGTAAAAGTCCAGCATCGTTCCTCCGTCCGTTTCGCTGCATTCCGGATGATTCGTCGATGAACCGCATGACCATCCGGGTGACTCTACTATATCGCAAGATGCTCCGTTTGAAAATCCGTCGGGCGAGAGAGCCGTGCGTCCGGCCGCCGGCTGGCGCCGCGCGGTTGGCACAGGGCGGCCGTCCGGCGCCGCACTGCACCGCCCTTTTTGATCCGGCATGATCATTTTTTTGATCATGCGCCATATACTATAAAAATGGCAATTCCAAACAAGGCAATGCCAGCGGCAGCCGCAAGCGCAGCCTATTCGCGGTTTCGCGGGAAGAAGGGGCCGCTTTTCGATATGCGGACAGGACACTTTTTTGGCGGGTTGTTTCGTATGTCGGGCAGCGGCGGCGGAGGCCGTCTGTGGACCGCCCGTGTCCCATGCGAAAGAGATCCGTTCGTATGGCCGACGGTTGGATTGGACACACTTCCTTTTTTTTAGTATGATGATAGAAAATCGTTTTGGGGGACGCGAACAGAGATTCATCTCTTGATGGGATGGGAGGATGAAAACATGATTCGTCTCGGGCAAAAAGTGATTATCGTTGCCGACAAGTTTGAGCAAAACCTCCCGATCGGGGAATACGGCTATGTGATCGCTTATGACCGCAATGCGGATAACGCTTTCGACTATGTCGTTCGTGTTCCGAAGGCGGGCAAACATTTTTACGTGCCCGCTTCCGATATCGAACTGGAAGAGGAAGTGCTGCGGAGGGAAGCCGAGCGCGTGGAGAAAGAAGCCTTGATCGACTACGCGCTGGCGACGCGCAACAAGGCATTGTTTGAACGGATCATGAACGGGGATTTGGACGGATCCGGCGACACGGCGTCCAAAGAAGTGCAGAGTCGGGAGGAATTTTTGAAACAGGTGCGTCTGAAAGCGTGGATCTGACGTCTTGTCCGCGACAAGAAGCCACCATTTGATGCGAAGGCATGCCGAACGCGGCATGCCTTCAGTATGTGTAAAGATGAAAATGAAAGAGGAAACGAAGTGACCATACAAACCCAGCAAGAGGCGGAAGACGCCGTCTATCGGTCTTATCTGAGGGCGTCCGGGCGCATTCGCGAAACGTCCGACCGGTTCGTGCGCAGGCCGATATGGGCGCGCCGGCTGCTCGATGCGCTCGGTTCGCCCGACCGCGGACGGCGCATCATCCTGGTGACGGGAAGCAAAGGCAAGGGATCGACGGCAAGATACATTGCGATGCTGCTCGGGCGCATGGGTCACCGGGTCGGCCTGTTTACCTCGCCGCATCTCGTGCATTTCAACGAACGCATCCGCATCGGCGGGCGCGCGATCTCCGAGGCGGATTTCATCCGCGTCATGGGCGCGGTCGAGCCGGAGCTTCGCCGGCTGGAAGCGAGGTTGGAGGATGACGAGTATATCGGTCCGATCGGCATCGCGCTGGCGGCCGCCCTTCTGTATTTTCGGGAACAGCGCACCGATTTCGACGTGATTGAATGCGGACGGGGCGGGGCGTACGACGATACGAACGTGCTCGCGAACGAATGGGCCGTCATCACGGCCGTCATGGAGGAACACGTGAAGCAGCTCGGCCCCGGACTGTCCGACATCGTCCGCCATAAAGCGGGCATCGTCAAACCCTGCACGCGAACGGTGGTGATCGGCAGGCAGCGGGAAGATGTGCTGCCCTTGTTGCGGGCGGAACTGGCCGTGTCTTTCGCATCGCAAGCGGGGGAACGCGCTGTTGCGGAAACGGGGAGCGGACGGTTGCGGATGCTGTTCGGAGGCGAGCATTTCGGCGCGGCGTTCCCCCGGCTGGAAGCCGGGGGAACGAAGTTCGACGTCTGGACGGGCGAGACGGAATACAAAGGGCTGACGGTGCCGGCGCTCGGACTGTTTCAGGCGGACAACGCGGCGGCGGCGATTCAACTGTGCGAACAGGTGTCGGGCTGTCGGATCGATGAGGCCCTGGCAGTCTCCGCATTGTCGGCGGCGGTGTGGCCGGGGCGCTGCGAGGTCGTCCGCGAGCATCCGACCGTCATTTTGGACGGCGCCATTCACCGCGATTCCGCCCGTTATACGGCGGAAGTGGTCCGGGCGCTGAATCCCCATCGCGACCGGAAAGTCGCGTCGATCATCGGGGTGCCCGCCGACAGGGATTACGCCGGCGTGATCGGCGAGCTGAGCGGCGTGTCCGACGCCGTGTATGTTACGCGTCCGGATGTGAGCCATCTCGTGTTTCCGACGGACGCGCTCGAGGCGGCGGAACGCCATAAACCCGGCCGCAGCCGGCAGTTTCCGGTGCTGCGCGAGGCGGTAGCGCACGCGATGGACGTCGAGCGCGCGGATCTCGTGCTGATCGTCGGCACGCAGACGCTGATCGGCAACGCGAAACGCCTGTTCGGACAGTCGCTGCTCGATCTCGGCGGCTGAAAGCGGGGATCGTCTACATCCGGCTGTGCTGCGCGCGCTCCCGCGCGAAGCGCGTCAGGATCGCCTCCCGGTACAGGGCGGACACCTGGTCGACGCGTTCCGGGAAAGTCCGCAGGTAATGGTCCAGCATGACTTTGTCGTTCACTTCCAGCACGAGCAATCCATCGGAAGTTTCCAATATGTCGACGGAACAAAAATCGAGGCCGAGCGCTTCCGACGCGGCGGCGGCCAGGTCGGCGAGCGGGGCGGTCAGGCGGGCGTCCACATCGACCGGCCGTGCGCCTTGCGCCAAGTTGTGCTTCCACGATTGTTCCCTCCGTTTTCCCAGCAGCACTTTCGGCTGTCCGCACAGGGTGACGACGCGGTACTCCAGTCCGCTTTCCTGAAACGGGCTGATGGCGGCGTCCTGTTCCAGGGCGAACAGTTTGTCCAGCGTTTCTTCGAGGCCGGACAGGCTGTCCACCTTGTAAACGTGCTTGCCCTGCGATCCTCCGTCCGGCTTGACCACCGCGCGGCATCCGTAACGGACAAACAGGTCTCGAGCCGCCGCATGGGCTTCCACGTTGCGGTACTTGCGTCCCGGATGCGGCAAAAACACGTGCTCCACCGCCGGCACGCCGGCGCGGCGCAGCACTTCGCTCGTGCTGGACTTGCTTCTGGCGATTTTGGCGGAAGCGCTGCTGTTCAGCCCGACTTCCGCATCCAGCATCAGAAACGAGCGGTCTCCCTTGCGCAGCCTGTACACATAGTCCGCGGCCACTTCTTCCACCGAGACGCCGTCGTGCGCCACGGATTCATGGATCATTTTCAAATACGGTCTCTGTGTCACCGGCGGTCATCGTTCCTTTCCGAAGGAAATGCGGGTTCGTCCCTCGTCGTGCGCGGCACGTTCCTGGCGGCACAAAACTCCCGGACGGGACATTTATCCCCAATGTATCATCATCGCGTAAGGTTCACAAGCGGATTCGTGGTGTGGGATCGCCCGGTTTTCCAAAGCGGAACCGTTCGTGATCCCATGCGATATCGTTTCGTCTCGTTCTGTGTTCAAGGCGGTCTCGTTCCGCGTTTTTCAAAGCGGCGTCGATCCGTATCGCGGTGTCATCCTGACGCGGTGCGCATCGTCCTGTATAATAAAAAAATGGAAGCCGGGAAAACGGCGGGGAGGGAAACGGCGTGCAAATGAAAGGGCTGGTCATCAGCAACGCCCGGATGGTGCTGCCGGATACGGTGCTCGACGGGCATTTGGTGGTGGAGCAGGGCCGGATACGGCAAATTTTGCCCGCGGACCGGGCTGTGCCTCGGCAGGAAGGCTTTGCGCACCTCGATGCGCAGGGACGCTACGTTCTCCCCGGTTTGGTCGACATTCATTCCGACGCGATCGAGAAAGAGGTGCAGCCGCGGCCGAACACGCTGTTTCCGATGCGGATGGCGATGGTCGAACTGGAAAAGAAGCTGGCCGCCGCCGGCATCACGACGATGTACCACTCGCTGTCGCTCGGCGTCGGACTGAGTTTGCGGGGAGAGGACAAGCTGCTTGCGCTCATCGACGAAATCGTCGACTATCGCCGGCGCCGGTCGATGGTCCGCCATCTGATTCACCTTCGGTACGAATTGATTCATCTGGAGGGGATCGAACGGGTCCGCGAACGGATCGACCGCGGCGTCGTCGACTATTTGTCGTTCATGATTCACGCGCCGGGAATCGGACAGTATAACAAGCCGGGATCGTTTGAAGCGTATGTGATGAAAAATCAGGGGGTGACCCGGGCCGAAGCGGAGGACATTGCCAGGAGCGCGCTGGAACGGAAGGAGCGCGTTCGCTGGGACGAGGTGGCGCGGATTGCCGAACATGCTGCGCAAAAAGGCATCGCCATCGCTTCGCATGATGACGATTCGCCGGACATGGTCGACAGGTATCGGCGGTTGGGTGTGACGATCAGCGAATTTCCCATTACCCTCGACGTGGCGCGGTATGTCCGCAGGCTAGGGATGCATGTGTGCGTCGGAGCGCCCAATGTCATCCGCGGTCAGTCGCACGACGGCAATTTGAGCGCGACGGAGGCGATCGAGGACGGCAGCGCCGATCTCTTGTGTTCGGATTATCATCCGCCGGCGCTGCTTCCGGCCGTCTTTCACCTGCACGGCAGGGGGATGCCGCTGCCGGAAGCGGTCCGGATGGCCTCGCTGAACCCGGCGAACGCCCTCGGCCTCGGCGGCACGGGGGCGATTCGCGAAGGCTACAGGGCGGACTTGCTGCTGATCGAGCTTATGGAAGGCTATCCGGTGGTGCGCAGCACGCTGGTCGACGGCGTGACCGTCTATTCGTCGGATTATTATGTTCGGCGTGAACCTGGCAGGAGCGAACCTGTCGGATGACGGCTCTGCGAGAAGCGTCCTGTTTTGCAACGGCACCGGACGTTCGGGTATAATATTGGGAATGTAACAAGATGCAGGAAAGGCTTTCGGGAGGGGTGCCCAAATGAGCATCAGCGCGCAGGAAGTGGAGCATGTCGCCAAGCTGGCGCGGCTCGAGCTGACGGATGAGGAGAAGCGTCAGTTTACGGAACAGCTCAACTCGATTTTGAAACATGTCGAAAAACTCAACGAACTCGATACGGATCAAGTGGAACCGACACGGCACGTCATCCCGCTGTCGAACGTCATGAGAGCGGACGAGCCGAGGGAATCGTGGCCGCTGGACGAAGTGCTTCGCAACGCGCCGGAAGAAGAAGACGGACAGTTCCGGGTGCCGGCCGTGCTGGAATAGCGTCGGCCGCCACCGGGCGGATGCGCCCGCCCGCGCGCCGGACAAGCTGTTGCGGCGCGATCGGCTTTGGCAAGCGATGAAAGGGAGGATGCGAACGGTGTCTTTATTGGATAAACGGCTGACGGAACTGCATGATCGCCTGGCCAGGCGCGAAATCCGGGTGGCCGACCTGGTCGAGGAAAGTTACCGCCGCATTGCGGAGGTGGACGACGAAATCGGCGCGTTTCTGAAACTGGACGAGGAGCGCGCGCGAAAGACCGCGGAAGCGCTGGACCGCAAGCTCGGGACGGACGAGCCCCGCGGCATCTTGTTCGGACTGCCCGCGGGCATCAAGGACAACATCGTGACGAGACATTTGACGACGACTTGCGCCAGCCGCATGCTGGCCAATTATGAACCGATCTATAACGCGACGGTGATGAACCGCCTCGAGGAAGCGGAGTCGGTGACGATCGGCAAACTGAACATGGACGAATTCGCCATGGGCAGCTCCAATGAAAACTCCGCGTTCCGCCCCGTGCGCAATCCGTGGAACCGCGATTGCGTGCCCGGCGGTTCCAGCGGCGGATCGGCCGCGGCGGTCGCGGCCGGGGAAGTGTACTTCGCGCTCGGTTCCGACACGGGCGGATCGATTCGCCAACCCGCCGCGTACTGCGGCATCGTCGGGCTAAAGCCGACGTACGGGCTCGTCTCGCGTTACGGGCTCGTGGCGTTCGCCTCCAGCCTGGACCAGATCGGACCGCTCACCAAAAACGTCGAGGACGCGGCCTTCGTGCTGCAGGCGATCGCGGGCCACGACCCGCTCGATTCGACTTCGGCCAAAGTCGACGTGCCCGACTACTTGAGTGCGCTTTCCGGCGATGTCCGGGGGATGAAAATCGGGGTGCCGAAAGAATACATGGGACAAGGCGTCGATCCGCAGGTGAAAGAGGCGGTGTACGCCGCGCTGCGGCAGTTCGAGGCGCTCGGCGCCGTATGGGAGGAAGTGTCGCTGCCCCACAGCGAGTACGCGCTGGCGGCCTACTATATCATTTCGTCCTCCGAGGCCTCGTCCAATCTCGCCCGTTATGACGGCGTCCGGTACGGTTTGCGCAGCGATAATGCGGACAATTTGCTGGACATGTACGCGAAGTCGCGCAGCGAGGGATTCGGCGCCGAAGTGAAGCGCAGGATCATGCTCGGCACCTTTGCGCTCAGTTCCGGTTACTATGACGCTTACTATTTGAAGGCGCAAAAAGTGCGCACGCTGATCCGCCGCGACTTTGACGAGGCTTTTGCGCGTTACGACATTTTGATCGGCCCGACGGCGCCGACGACGGCGTTCTGCATCGGAACCCAGGTCAACGATCCGCTGACCATGTACATGAACGACATTTGCACGATTCCGGTCAGCCTCGCCGGGCTGCCGGCCATCAGCGTGCCGTGCGGAATGGCGGACGGTTTGCCGGTCGGACTGCAAATCATCGGCAAGCCGTTTGACGAAACGACGGTGCTGCGCGCGGCGCACGCCTTCGAGCAGAGCACCGATCACCATCTGCGTCGGCCGGCGCTCCAGAAAGGAGATTGACGTGATGACGCTGACGAAGCAAAAATACGAAACGGTCATCGGTCTGGAAGTCCATGTGGAGCTGCACACGAAAACGAAAATTTTTTGCGGCTGTTCCACATCGTTCGGCGCGGCGCCGAACACGCACACGTGCCCGGTCTGCCTCGGTCATCCCGGCGTGCTGCCGGTGTTGAACCGGCAGGCGGTGGAATTCGCGATGAAGGCGGCGATGGCGCTGAACTGCGAAATCGCGGACGTGTGCAAGTTCGACCGGAAAAACTATTTTTACCCGGACCTGCCCAAGGCTTACCAAATCTCCCAATTCGACCAGCCTATCGGCAAAAACGGCTGGATCGACATCGAGGTGAACGGGCAAACGCGGCGCATCGGCATTACCCGGCTCCACCTCGAAGAAGACGCGGGCAAGCTGACGCATGTCGACGGAGGTTTCGCTTCGCTCGTCGATTTCAACCGCGGCGGCACGCCGCTGCTCGAAATCGTGTCCGAACCGGACTTGCGCTCGCCGGAAGAGGCGCGGCTTTATTTGGAAAAATTGCGCGCGATCATGCTGTACTGTGAAGTGTCCGACGTGAAGATGGAGGAAGGCTCGCTGCGCTGCGACGCCAATATCAGCCTTCGCCCGTGGGGGCAGGAGAAATACGGCACGCGCACGGAACTGAAAAACATGAACTCGTTCCGGGGCGTGCAGCGCGCGCTGGAATACGAGCGGGAACGCCAGGCGGAGGTGCTCGACGCGGGCGGCGAAATCGTGCAGGAGACGCGGCGGTGGGATGAAGCGAAGGAGCGCACCGTGTCGATGCGCGGCAAGGAAGAATCCCACGATTACCGCTATTTCCCCGATCCCGATCTCGTCGAGCTGCGGATCGACGAGGCGTGGAAGCAGGCGGTCAGGGCGAGCATTCCCGAGCTGCCCGACGCGCGCAGGGAGAGATATGTGCGCGAATACGGACTTCCCGCCTACGACGCCGACGTGATCACGGCTTCCAAGAAGTTGGCCGACTTTTTTGAAGAAAGCCTGAAGTATACGAGCGACGCCAAGGCGGTCGCCAACTGGATCATGGGCGATTTGCTCGGCTACCTGAACACCAACCGTCTGGAATTCGACGACGTGAAGATCACGGGTCAAGGGCTCGGAGAGATGATCGGGCTGTTGGAGAAAGGCACGATCAGCGGCAAGATCGCCAAAACGGTGTTCCGGGAAATGCTGGAGACCGGCAAACGGCCGCAGCAAATTGTGGAGGAAAAAGGGCTCGTGCAGATCAGCGACGAAGGCGCCATTCGCCAAATTGTCGCGGCCGTGATCGAACAAAACCCGCAGTCGGTGGCCGACTACAAGGCCGGCAAGGAAAAAGCGATCGGGTTTTTGGTCGGACAGGTCATGAAAGAAACGAAAGGCAAGGCGAACCCCGGACTCGTCAATCAGCTGCTGAGGGAGCTTCTGAACGGTTGAAGCCGGATGCGATTCGCGTGTGCGCCATCGATCATACCCGCTATGAGGTGGCCGAACAAATCTGGTATTTGCAGCATGCGTCGTACCGGGCGGAGATCGCTTCGATCGGCTGGAACTCCGCTCCGCCATTGATGGTGACGGTTCGCCAAATCCAGACTTGCGGCGAGACGTTTGTCGGCGGGGTCTGCGACGGGGAACTGCGCGGGGCGGCCTCGTGGCGGCCGGCGGATGACGGCTCCGTGCTCATCTGCCGAATGATGGTGCATCCCGACCATTTACGCCGGGGCATCGGTTCCGCGCTGTTGTCCCACATTTTGCAGCGGGAACCGGCTTCCCGTTTCGTCGTCCACGCGGGAGCGGGGAACACGCCGGCCGTTCGCCTGTACGAAAAATTCGGGTTTTCCGTCGAATCCGAAGAGGAAGTGCCGCCCGGCATCCGATTGCTGCGCATGACATTGAATCGGTCATAAACGGAAACTCCCGGGGAGTTCGTCCGGCGTCCGCTGTCCGTCCGCCCCGGGCATCCGCCGCGTGCGGAGAGGCCGTGAAGCCTGACGCGGCCCGACGAGACCGCCGGCGCGGCGCTCATCCCGCGAGACGGGTGGAAATCCCCTAAAGTTATCCGAAATATCTAGCGTACGTCACGAACGCGTCCGGAACGGCTGCTCGCCGTCCCCGGCGCGTTTGTCGTCTTCCTTGCGGGTTTGTGCCGCCTGATCGCCTTCACTCCCGCGTCGGCTGTCCGCGCGTATCCTTTCCCGTTCGGCGCGGGTCAAGTTCCGCATCACGAGCAGGTACGATTCGTCGACCATCTGGTAAACGAGGCTATCCGGCACGCGCCCGTCCAAAATCACCGTGTTCCAATGCCGCTTGTTCATGTGATAACCCGGTAAAATCGCGCCGGGAAATTCGCTGCGCAGCGCCCAATTGTGCTCCGGATCCCCTTTCAGGTTGACGCTCTGCCGCCCGTCCGTATGGCCGAGCAGCGCAAACATGCGGCTGCCGACGAACAGCACCGGCAGCTCCGGATCAAACGGATAGCGAAGGGCGGCCCCCCGTTTCTTCAGCGCGTATTCGATGATTTCCCCATGTGTCGCCACCGCGGTCACTCCTGTTTACGCATTTCTTTCCATCGTCATTATACACCGAATGCGCATCTCGCGAATGCGTTGTACGACAGCCGGTCGCCCGCCGAAACCTCTACTTTGGTCCAGGTTCCGCTCTCTCCCCCGGTCCGTTGGTGGCGGCCAAATGCAGATGGTATAATGAATCCATCTTCTGTCAAGAGGTGAGCGGGATGGACAATCCATGGGTCATCGCTCCATGGGATTTGGTGCTGCGCCTGCTGGCGGCGATGGTGTTCGGCGGCCTGATCGGCCTTGAACGGGAACAGTCGAACCACGCCGCGGGATTCCGGACGCATATTCTCGTTTGTCTCGGTTCGGCGCTGATCATGCTGTTGTCCATCTACGGATTCGAGGCCTTTGTCGATGAGCCCAACGTCAGAATCGATCCTGCGCGCATGGCGGCGCAGGTCGTGGCGGGCATCGGTTTTTTGGGAGCCGGGGTCATTCTTTTCAACGGAGTGTCCATCAAGGGGCTGACGACGGCGGCTTCGCTGTGGGTGGTAGCCGCCATCGGGCTGGCGGTCGGCGCGGGCTTTTATTTGGCGGCGGTAGTCACGACGATTTTGGCCCTGTTTTCCTTGTTCGTGCTGAACATCGTGGAGCACCGCTGGCTGAATGTGAAGAAGGAATCGCGCATTACGGTCACGGTGGCGAACAGCGAAGGGATTATCCCGAAAATTTACGAGGCGGTGGAGCGGTGCGGCATCGACCCGGGCGGCGTGTCGGTACGGCTGCAGAAGCTGGACGGGACTCCGAACGGCGGCGGACGGGTCGAAATCGTCTGCAGGCTGAGAAAGGACCGCCAATCGTTATTGCCGGAGCTGCTCGGAAACCTCGGTTCCATGGAACACGTGCAGGAAGTTCGTTCCAGGTAGAAAAACGATCAAAATCTGGCAAGACAGGGGAGAAACATGATGCAAAAAGCCGGAAGGATTACAGCGGGATTGTTAATCCTTGCCGTCGGCGCGGCGCTGTTTCTGGGTGAAACGGCGGGCAAAGATTACATCCGCGAATGGATCAAATATTGGCCGGTGCTGCTCATCGTGCTGGGCGTGGAATATTTGATATTGAACGGCGTCGCCCAGGCCAAAAACCGTCAACTGCGGCTTGACATGGGCGTGCTCATGTTGTCCGTGGTCGTCTCGCTGGGAGTCATCCTGTTCGTGCAGGGGGCCGCGTCGCTGGGCGGCGCCCGCATCAGCTGGGTGTTCGACTGGGGCGAGGAACGGGAGCGTCTGGCCAAGCAGCCGATCATGCTGGATTGGGACGATTCGATTCGCGGCATGCGGGTGGAAAATCCGGTCGGGGATGTCGTCGTGATGGCGGACGATACGATAGAGCCGCAAATTCAGGTGACCGTCGGTGTGAACACCGGGGACAAGGAAAAAGCCGCGAAAATCGCGGAGGAATCCAAGGTCTATGTGGAGCGGGGAGAAACGCTGAACATTCGGGCGGAAGGCACGAAATACCGCAACTGGTGGTGGTTTGTGAACAACGCGCGCATGGATCTGGTCATCATCGTGCCCACATCGGCGTTGGACCGGCTGGAGCTTGAACTTTTGGACGGCGATGTGACGGTGACGGATGTCACGCTTTCCGGACGCGGAAGCTTGCGCACCACCAACGGGGACATTCGTCTGACCCGTGTGGGAGCGGCGGACCGTTTGCGGGCGGAAACGATCAGCGGCGATATCGTGGCGAACAGCTTGAAAGGGCCGACGGAACTGGACACCAAGAATGGAGACATTCAGGTCTCCGGGGCGGCGTCCAAAGTGCAGGCCACGACACTGAACGGGGAAATTACGCTGAAGGACATTGACGGCGATGCCTTGGCCGATACGCTCAACGGCGATGTCCGGCTGACCAATGCGGGCAAACTGGTGAAAGCCGGCACGAAGAACGGCGAAATCATTGCGGAAAGCAGGTTGGTCGGAGGCGATTGGACGCTCGACACGATGAACGGCGACGTCCTGTTGAAGCTGCCGCGTTCGGGACACTACGAGGTGGAGGGAACGTCCCGTTTCGGCGACGTGTCTTCCGGTCTGGAACTGAACGTCGATCGCCAGAAAATCGCCGGCCGCATCGGCAGCGGGACTTACAAGGTCAAGGTGGCAAGCGGGGGAGACATCCAAATCTCGGCGCTGGAGTGAATTTTGTCGCCGTCCTGCGCCGTCCCCCGCGAAGGGAATGGAAAACATGCGCATCGTCCGTACATTGACAAAAACTTTTCACGAAGCGTAAAATGAAGGAAACCTGAACTTTTCTGCGGAAAGCGGGCGTGCAGGATGTCTCGACTGGAAACGGCGATCGAAAAACTGAAAACGACCGGCATACGAATGACACCCCAACGTCACGCGATTTTGTCCTATTTGCTGGAAATCGACACGCACCCGACCGTAGACGAAATCTACAGGGCGCTGGAGTCGAAATTTCCGAGCATGAGTCTGGCCACCGTATACAATAACCTGAAAGTGTTTATTGAGACGGGGCTCGTTCGCGAACTGACTTACGGCGACGGCGCCAGCCGGTTTGACGCGGACATGTCGGACCATTACCATGCGATCTGCCAGTCCTGCGGCAGAATCGAAGACTTCAGCCATGAACCGCTGACGGAGGTCGAGCGCTCGGCCGAGCGGGAAACCGGGTTTTTGATCAGCGGGCATCGGATGGAAGTGTACGGCATTTGTCCGGAATGTCTCGGCAAAACCCACTAGCCGGAAACCGGAGGACCGCCCGCCTGCGGGCGGATGCGGCGGCCGACGGTAAAATGGACGGAGCGGACGCGTTTGCTTTGCCTGTGCGGCGGGCAAATGCGTCTTTTGTTTTTGGCGTTCGCAAGAGATAGAGGAGAGTGAGCATCGGTGGAGATGACAACCCCTCTGCCGCCGCGACGGGGGAAAAAAAGCCGCTGGGGGCCGTTTGTCTTGGGCGCTCTGACGGTGTTCTTGCTGTTTGTTTTCGCCATGGCGGCCGTATATTACTTGTTCTTTATGGAAAATACGGAGCGCGTCCAGCCCGGTTTCAACGGCGTCGACAAACCCGTGTGGATCGGAGGCGAGATCACGGGTTCCGCTTCGGGGACCGGCGTTTCGCTGTCGCTTTCGTTCGATTGGGTCCGGGAGCATTTGGATCCGTACATCGTGTATGATGAAAAAAGCGCTTCCGTCATCATTACGACGGAGGACAAGGTCGTGCAGTTTCCCACGGAGCAGCTGACGGGGCTGATCAACGGCAGGCCGGTGGAGCTGCGGTTTCCGGTGACCGAATCGGAAGGCGTTGTCCATATTCCGGTGGAGCCGCTGAAGGAACTGTACGGTATTCGCGTGGAAGAAGCCGCGGAGACGGGCGCGGTGTTCGTATACCGGCCCGGGGAAATCGTTCAGCGCGCGGTCGTCCGCGGCGTAGGAGACGAACGTGTGCCGATGCGTACCGGCCCTTCCATCAAGGAGCCGATTGCCGCCGACCTGCTGCCGGGAACGGAAGTGCGCGTGCTGGACGATCCCGAGGGGGCGCCGCAGTGGCTGCTCATCCAGACGGAGGCCGGGTACACCGGGTTCGTGAAAAAAGAGCGGACGCAGCTTTTGCCGGCGGAGACGGTGTCCGCCCCCGCGCCGCAGAAAACGCGGGTACCTTGGAAGCCTCTCGGCGGAAAAATCCAATTGACCTGGGAGCACGTCGTCAGCAAAAATCCGAATCCTTCCGCGATTCCGGACATGCCGGGGCTGAACGTGATCAGTCCGACCTGGTTCAGTTTGCAGGAAGATGACGACGGCAACCTCTACGTCGGCAATATGGCGGATCCGGCTTACGTGGATTGGGCGCATCGGCGGGGATACCAGGTGTGGGCGCTGTTCAGCAACAGTTTCGACCCGGATCTGACGGCCAAGGCGCTGGCCGATTACGAGACGCGCGCGGCGCTGATCGGACAAATCGTGCACTTTGTCCGATTGTACGATCTTGACGGCATCAACATCGATTTTGAAAACGTCTATCTGAAAGAGAAGGATCCGCTTACGCAGTTTGTCCGGGAAATGGTGCCGCTTTTGCACGAACTTGATGCCGTCGTCTCGATGGACGTCACGATCCGCGGCGGCAGCGAAATGTGGTCGCTTTTTCTCGACCGGGAAGAACTCGGCAAAGTGCTCGATTACATGATCGTCATGACGTACGATGAACATTGGGCGTCCAGCCCGGTGGCCGGTTCGGTGGCGTCGCTGCCCTGGGTGGAAAAAGGGATTACCGACATCATGCGGGAGGACAAGGTGCCGGCGTCCAAGCTGGTGCTGGGGGTGCCTTTTTACACGTACATGTGGACGGAAACGACCGAAAACGGCAAAACCAAAGTCTCTTCCCGCGCCCGTTCGATGCAGGCGGTTCAGGACTGGATTGCGGAAAAGGGGCTGACGCCGGTGTTTTTGCCGGAGGTCGGCCAGCATTATGTCGAACATGTCGAGGATGAGCGCACGAAAATCAAAGTGTGGATCGAAGACGCGACGTCCATGCGCGCGCGGGCGGAGCTGGTCCGGAAATACGATTTGGCCGGCATCGCTTCGTGGCGCAGGGGCTTTGAGACGCCGGACATCTGGAACGTCATCGCGGATACGCTGGCCAAAAGGCCTTGAACCGGCCGTGTGACGGGGCGATCATGCGCGCCATCCCCCGCCTCTCTCGGCCATCGGCGATGGAATTCGCGCGCAAGGTCTTGCCCTTGATCGGCGGAATTCGTGCGTTTCGGCCCCTGGTCCCTTTTGACGGGATTCGCGGCTATCGCTCTTGTCGCTTCGACGAGGTTCGTGCCGATCGCCCGGTCCCCTTCGACGGGATTCGTGCGTGCCTATCGTCTCCGGTCCCGCGAAAGGTAAACGACTCGCCGACCAGCTCCCCTTGCGGACTTTCGCCGCCCGGTCAAACAAAAAGAAAAACCGCCGACAAAGCTTGCCGACAGTTCTGACAACGGCCGCTAACGGTCATCAATGACCGTCCCTCCCTCGTAATTAAGAGGTTTTCTCACGAATGCTCATTCATTCGCAGGATTTCACGACATCCCTGGAAAGTGCATCGAGCTATGGAAGCGGCATTTCCTCGTCGAATCGGCTTTTTGGGCGTGCGGAAACAGAAGTTGCACATTCGTGCAACTCGAAAGGGTCCTATCCTGCACGCTCCACTTGTTCCCTGGAGGTTCACCCTCCCATGTCTCAACGGGTCCATTGCCCTTACATTCCTTCGTTATACCTGTCCAGGGGGTGGAGGCTTGATTAATGAGTGCATTTCGTGTACGATTCATAATTAAGCGCCTACTTGATGGGTTTTTAGGGCTCTTGACCCGTGGCATCCCCATCATACGAGGCGCTCCTTGTTTTTGTCCAGCGTGATTTCTTAACGTATACAGGAATGTTTAGCCAATGCCGTTCGCGATCCGCCGCACGCCTGCGAACAACCGGCAGGCTCCAATTCCTTATGCGGCATCGCCGCCGATCTCCGACGGCAGCTCAGCGTCCGGACGTCTCCCGTTCCGCGCCGCCGTCCGAAGCGGCGGCAACGTTGGCGCCGGTACCGGAAGATGCGGCGTCATGGACATGGGGCGATCCGCCGTCGCCGCCGTCCGAAGCGGCCGACCGGGGACTTTCCTCCAGCGAGAGGATCGTCTTGCAGTGCATGCAGCGGTCGGACTTGCCGAGCATTTTGGTTTGCTTGCCGCATTCGGGGCATTCGATGATAAGCGCCGATGTCGACATGATGCCCGCCCAAAAATAAACGACCATGCTGCCGATCATAAAGAGCATGCCGAAAACCAATCCCACGATGGTGATCGGCCGGCCCGCCGCGCCCCAGATCAACACGGCGGCGGTGCCCAGGATCATGACCGCCATGCCGATCAGCGTCAGCAGCAGTCCCCACAGCCTAAACTCATTGATCTTGCTTGATTTCAATATCATGGTCTGCCCATCCTTTTTTTCGGAGAAACTCGCCCAGTCTCCATCGACACCCGGCACGCCGTAAAGATGGCGCCAACATTTCACGACACGTATCCGGCAGGAAACGACACCCGCCGTGTAGAATATGTCATTTATGGCACAAATTTCGACGTGTTGTGGAGGATGACGGCATGAAGTTGCAACCGGAGGATTTTGAACGACTTGCGTCTGATCCCAACGTTTCAGGAGCGTTGATCGTTCGCAGTGAAAACGCGTTGAGCCAGGTGACCGATCATTTCGACCAACTGCTGCTGGTCGTCACGGAACAGCGGGAGCCGCTCAATTATATATATCATTATATTAAAGATCAACAACGCATACAAGAAAGATGGATTCACAAGAAAGGCATCGAATCGTGGATATTGAACGGGGAAAACCGCAGCATCATCCACTGGATTTTGCAGGGAGACATCGTGCTGGACAAGGACGACTATGTGGCCGCCTTGCGCGAAAAGCTGATCCGTTTCCCGGAAGAGCTGAAGGAGAAGCGGCTGTTCATGGAGTTTTCCTTGTTTCTCCGCCGGTTTTTGCAATGCAAGGAATACCTCCGGGACGGCCACTATCTCGACGCGCACAGCAGCATTCTGAAGGCGCTGGTCCATTGGGCGCGCATATCGATCATCGAAAACGGCAGCCATCCGGAAATCACCGTTTGGAATCAAGTCAAGCAAATCAATCCCGGCATCTACAAACTGTACGAAGAATTGACGCAGTCCAACGAACCGCTGGACAAAAGAGTCGAACTGCTGACGTTGGCGTGCGAGTTTTCGGTCATGTCGAAAATGGAAGATTGCTGCGGCGTGCTGTTCAAAGTGCTCGCCAGCCGCAGCGAACCGTGGAGCGCCAGCGAATTGAAGGAACACGCCGAGCTGATGGACATGCATGTGGAGCTGACGCTCGTACTGAAAACGCTCGCCCGGAAAGCGCTGATCAAAGAAGTGGCCGTTCCCGGGAAATCGCCGTCGTACTACGAATTGAAATATACCATCCCGTCGAATTGAATGCGATCATGCGATGCCGTCGGCCTCCGAACCCGGGCGCCGTCCGAACGGGACGCCGCGTTTCTACCACAGCAGCTGCAAAAATGCAGCTGTTTTTTTGTCATCGCCGTTTTTTTCGACAGCAATGAACGACCGGGCGGCGTGCCGGATGGTGATTCGGGCGGCGTTTCCGGTCCACGCGCGGCAAAGTGAGGGCATTCCGCAGGACATGTTCACGTACGGATGGAGGCGACATATTCCCGATCGCTTGAAAACGGGCGTTCGCCGAACTTGAAAGCCGCAAGCGGATCGCCTATAATAAGGCAAAGATATGGCGGCCGATTTGTCCGCAACAGGTTGGTGCCGGCCAAGCCGGGATCGGTTATCGCGATGCGGCGACCGTCAAATAGGTGACAATGTTACGCGAACTTGGCTAAATTGCCATTATACGAAAACATGCGATGATGGAGAGGAGTACGCAGCGCCTGGCATGCCAGGGAGTGGCCGCCGCAGACTGGAAGCGGCCTGTGCCGTACGGGGCTGCCGAAGTTCGCTCCGGAGCAGCGCCCTGAACGGCGGCGCGCGCTGCAGATCGTGCGCGGCGTGACGCACGGCCTGTGTAGGGGTTGCCGGTTACGAGCCGTTATGTCGTCGAGCGAGAACGCGGGTGTGGCCTTGGCCTGCCGGTCCACGGCTTCGCGTTCTAACAAGGGTGGTACCGCGGTCCTTCGTCCCTTACGGATGAAGGGCTTTTTTTGTTGCGCCGCGCCGACGGGCGCCGGGGCGAATCGGAACGAAGAGGAGGAGATGTCATGAGAGACAAACTGCTGGCCTTGAAGGAGGAAGCGCTGCGGGAACTGGCGGCCGCACAGCAGTCGCAGCAGCTGGAAGAGCTTCGCATCAAATATTTGGGCAAAAAAGGGCCGCTGACGGAAATATTGCGCGGCATGGGCGCGCTGTCGGCGGAGGAGCGCCCGGTGATCGGCCAAGTCGCCAACGAAGTGCGCGCCGCGATCGAACAGGCGCTGGAAGCGCGGCGCGAGGACATCCATCGGCGGGAGACGGAACAGCGTCTTGCGGCGGAAAAAATCGACGTGACGCTGCCGGGACGCATGCCCGCCGTCGGCGCGGTGCATCCGCTGCGCAAAGTGGTGCAGGAAATCGAAGACATTTTCATCGGCATGGGCTACAAAGTGGCGGAAGGCCCCGAAGTGGAAACCGACTACCACAATTTTGAGGCGCTGAATTTGCCGAAAAACCACCCGGCGCGCGACATGCAGGACTCTTTTTACATCACCGACGACATCTTGATGCGCACCCATACGTCGCCGGTGCAGGTGCGCACGATGCAGGCGATGAAAGGCAAGGTGCCGGTCAAAATCATCTGCCCCGGCACGGTGTACCGGCGCGACGACGACGATGCGACGCACTCGCACATGTTTCACCAAATCGAGGGCCTGGTGATCGACGAGGGCATCCGCATGAGCGATCTGAAGGGAACCTTGCTGATGTTCGCGCGGGAAATGTTCGGCCGGAACGCGCAAATCCGTCTGCGTCCGAGCTTTTTCCCGTTTACGGAGCCGAGCGCGGAAGTCGACGTTTCCTGCATGATGTGCGGAGGGTCCGGCTGCAGGGTGTGCAAGCATACCGGCTGGTTGGAAATTCTCGGCAGCGGCATGGTGCACCCGCGCGTGTTGGAAATGTCCGGCTACGATCCGGCGAAATACAGCGGATTCGCCTTCGGCATGGGCGTGGAGCGGATTGCCATGCTGAGATACGGCATCGACGACATTCGCCAGTTTTTCCTGAACGACATCCGCATGCTGAAACAATTCGCACACATTTAGCGAGGGAGGGAGCCCCATGAGAGTATCCTATCGTTGGCTTTCCGAATACGTCGATTTGAACGGGTACAGCGCCGGCGATTTGGCCGAGCTCCTGACCCGGTCCGGCATCGAGGTCGACGTCGTGGAGAAATTGAACAAAGGAGTGCGTAACGTCGTCGTCGGATACGTCAAAGAGTGCGACCGGCATCCCGACGCGGACAAGCTGCGCGTATGCCGCGTCGACGTCGGCCAGTCCGATGACTTGCAAATCGTCTGCGGAGCGCCGAACGTCGCCGCCGGGCAAAAAGTGCCGGTGGCGCTCGTCGGCGCGGAGTTGCCCGGCGGGGTGGAAATCAAGAAAGCCAAGCTGCGCGGCGTCGAGTCGCACGGCATGATTTGTTCCGCCCGCGAGCTGGGCTTGAATGAGAAGCTGCTGCCGAAAGAAGAGCAGGACGGCATCCTCGTGCTGCCGGAGGAAGCGGAAATCGGGCGTTCCGTCACCGAACTGTTGGCGATCGACGACGAGGTGCTGGAGCTTGACCTGACGCCGAACCGGTCCGACTGCCTCAGCATGATCGGCGTCGCCTACGAAATTGCCGCCGTTCTCGGGCGCGGCGTGAAGCTGCCGGAAGCGCCGGTCGCTTCGTCGTCTTTCCGCGCGTCCGACCAACTCAATGTCTCCATTGAGGCGGCGGACTTGTGCCCTCACTATACGGCGCGCGTCATTCGCGGCGTCAAGGTCGGACCCTCGCCGCTCTGGATGCGCAACCGGCTGACGGCGGCGGGCATTCGGACGATCAACAACGTTGTCGACATTACCAACTACGTCATGCTGGAATACGGCCAGCCGTTGCACGCGTTTGACGCCGGCAAGCTGGAAGGCGGTCGGATCGTCGTGCGCAGGGCGCGCGAAGGGGAACGGATCACCACGCTGGACGGCCAGCTGCGCGAATTGACGGAGGAGACGCTCGTGATTGCCGACGCGGTCAAGCCGGTGGCGATCGCCGGCGTCATGGGGGGAGCGAATTCGGAGGTCGACGCGAATACCGCCGCAATCGTGCTGGAGTCGGCGCGTTTTGCCGGCGGCGAAGTGCGCCGCACTTCGCGGCGGCTCGGCTTGCGATCGGAGTCGTCGCTGCGGTTCGAGAAGGAAGTTAACCCCGACTACGTCATCCAGGCGCTGAACAGGGCCGCGTCGCTGATTCAACAGTACGCGGGCGGAGAGGTGGCGGAAGGCGTCGCGGAGGCGGGAGAGAATTCGGGCCGTCCGCGCCGGATCGCCGTATCGGTCGGCAGAATCAACGGGTATCTCGGCACGCAAATGTCCGCCGCGGAAGTGAGTTCCATTTTCGACCGTTTGCAATTTCCGTATGCCGATGGCCAAGAAGACGGCGAGTGGACGGTGGAAGTGCCGCCGCGCCGCGGCGACATTACGCGCGATGTCGATCTGATCGAAGAAGTCGCCCGCCTGTACGGCTACGACAACATTCCCGCGTCGGCCATTCGCGGCGTCACGACGCCCGGATCGCTGACGCCGGCTCAGACGGTTCGCCGGATCATCCGCCGTCTCCTGACCGGAGCCGGGCTGCATGAGACGGTCCAATATACGTTTGCCCATCCGGAGCATCTGCGTTTGTACCCCGGACTGTATCCGGACGCCAAACCGATCCGTTTGTCGCTGCCGATGAGCGAGGAACGCAGTGTGCTGCGCACGAGCCTGATCCCCCATCTGCTGGAAACCGCCCGCTACAACCGCAACCGCAGCGAGCGCGACATTCGCATTTTCGAGATGGGCAGCGTGTTTTTGACCGATGAAGACCGATTGACCAAGCTGCCCGAGGAAAAACCGATGCTGGCGGCGCTGATGACGGGAACCCGGCAGGCGGCGCATTGGAGCGGGCGGCGCGAGCAGTCTGTCGATTTTTACGACATCAAGGGCATACTGGAGATGCTGTTTGCGTATCTCGGCATCCGAAATGTGCGTTACGCCGCATCTTCACCGGAAGGCCTGCATCCGGGCCGCGCGGCGGACATTTGCATCGGCGCGGGAGGCAAGGAGACGGCCGTGGGACGCATCGGCCAGCTGCATCCGGAGTTGGAGCGAAAAATGGATCTGGACGCCGCCTATATTTTCGAACTCGATCTCTCCGCGGTCACGGAAGCGGCGGATTTCTCCATCGCCTATGTGCCGGCGCCGCGTCATCCGTCCGTCGCGCGCGACGTCGCCGTCGTCGTGGACGAAGCGGTCGAAGCGGCCGGGCTTCTGCAGGCGGCGAAAGAAGCCGCGGGAGCGTATTTGGAATCGGCGGACATTTTCGACGTGTTCGCCGACGAACGGCTCGGCGGCGGCCGCAAAAGCGTGGCGCTGTCGCTCGTGTATCGACATCCGGAACGCACGTGGACCGATGAAGAGGTGGCGGAACTGCACGGCAAAGTCGTCGCGGCGCTGGAGCAGCGCTGCGGCGCCCGGATGAGAACTTGATCGGGAAAGCAAAAGCCCGCGGGATTCCGCCTTGACGGAAGGGAAACATGCCGGTCGCATCGAAAAAGTATGCACCGGCATGTTTTCCGGTATGCGCGAGATCGGACGAACCGGCAGACGGGAAGAAATTCATCTCCGGAAGGGATGGAGACAGGGGGGACGTACATGGAAAACCGGGAAAAAACGAGCGTGCGGGTGGAAATTTACGGGAAAACCTATACGTTGGTCGGCAGTGCGGATACGCCGGCGGATCACATTCAGCGCGTCGCCCAAATGGTGGACAGCCAAATGAAAAAAATCGCGAAAAACCAGCCTGCTCTCGACGTTCCGCGCGTCGCCGTGCTCGCCGCCGTCAATTTGGCCGACGAGCTGCAGCGCGCCCTGCAAGAACGCGATCAGTCCGCGGACCGGTTTTCCGATGATCTGAAGACGTTGGAGGAGCAGAAGCGGGAACTGGAAGAACGTCTTCACGCCGAACAACAAAAAAACCACGAGCTCGAATCGAAACTCGCGGAGATGGCGCGGACGCCGGCGCGGGAAGAAGCGGAGTCGCTTCGGCGCGATTACGCCCGGCTGGAAGAGGAATACCGGAAGCTTCAGTCGGAATTCAACGAATGGATTCAGCTTGTGGAATCCGAGTCCGAGCGTCCGGAGTAAAGCTTTATTCGACGATCAATTTGGCGGTCATCTTGCCGTGGCCGCTGCCGCAGTACGTCCCGCACACCATATCGTAAGTGCCCGGCTTCGTGATTTTGTATTGGCTGACTTTGCCGGGTTCGATCTTGATGCCCAAACCTTTGATCTCCACCGTATGATACCCGCTGGTGTTCTCCAATGCGAAATTAATCGGTTCTCCGGCCGAAATGCGGTATTCCTGCTGATCGAACTCGAAATTTTCGGCTGTAATACGCAGTTCCGCGGCGTTCGATTCGTTGGTGCTCTCGACCGCGTCGGCGTTTGCGGCGTCATTTCCGCCTCCGCAGGCGGCCAGCGAGAACATCAGGCAAGCTGCCGCACCGAACAGCGCGATTTTGCGAAGCATCAACAACCCCTCCTCCGGATGGATATGGTGCAAACCATATCCATCATAACAAAAAGGAGGGGCGTGCGGCAGCACGGACCTTGAACGCTTTGTGAACGATCGTGATCAGGAGCTGGCCTGATCTCCGCTTCGTCCGCGGAACGTGTTTCCGATGGGCAGAAACAGGTCGATAATGCCGATGACCAGAGCGGCCAAGATGGCGCCGATAATCGAAACCTCGACGCCGGAAACGATGAACTGCGCCGCCCAGATGATCAGCGCGCTGACCAGAAAGCCGACGATGCCGCGGCCGAACGGAGAAATCTGCTTGCCGAAAAGGGCTTCGATCAGCCACCCGGCGACCGCAATCGTCAGCGCCAGGAGCAGGGCGCTCCAGAATCCGCCGACGGAAAACTGCGGGACGATATAGCCGACAAACATCAACACCAGCGCGGAAACGACAAACCGGACGACATGCGCCAGGATTTTCATCTTTGGACCTCCTTCCTGTGCGGGTTAGCGTGAAAGGGCCGGTGTGGCTTTATTATCTCCGCGAGTTGAAGAAACCATAAAGGAAGGTTATGCTGAAAGCATGGCGGCGATTTTTCATGATCGCCGATGAATGGATTTGTCGGAATCGTTGAGGCTGACGGAAGAGTGAGGAAATTGAACGAGAAAATTTTGAAGGCGCTCGAATATCCCAAAGTTGTCGACCGGCTGGTCGAACACGCCGCGACTTCGCTCGGCAAGGAGCGGTCGGCCGCCCTGCGGCCGTCGACGCTGCTCGATGAAGTGCGCCGCCAGCTTTCGCGGACGGGGGAAGCCGCCGATGTGCTCCGTCTGAAAGGCGACGCCCCGTTCGGCGGCATCCGCGACATTCGCCGCAGCCTCGCCCGCGCGAGGATCGGCGGCATGCTGTCCGCGGAAGAACTGCTGGACGTCGCGCAAACCATATCCGGCACGCGCAAGCTGAAATCGTTCCTGGCTTCGGTACATGAAGAACATTCGCTGCCGGAACTGCATGGACTGTATACGGGACTGGCCGATGCCAAACCGCTGGAAGAGGCGATTCGCCGCTGTATAGACGACCACGGCGCGGTGATCGACAGCGCCAGTCCGGAACTGGCGCGCATCCGCCGCGATATTCGCACGGCGGAATCGCAGGTGCGCGAACGGCTCGAATCGCTCGTCCGTTCCTCATCCGCGCAGAAAATGCTGCAGGAGCAGCTGATCACCATTCGCAACGACCGTTACGTTATCCCGGTCAAGCAGGAATATCGCGCGCAGTTCGGCGGCCTCGTCCACGACCAGTCCGCGTCCGGCGCCACGCTGTTCATTGAGCCGGAAGCGGTCGTGCAGCTCAACAACCGCCTGCGCGAATTGCGGTTGGCCGAGGAGCGCGAAGTGGAGAAAATATTGCGCGCCCTGTCCGCGCGGACGGCGGAGCGCGCGGAGGAACTGGCGTCCGCGCAGGAGCTGCTCGCGGAGCTCGACTTTATTTTTGCCAAAGCTTCGCTGGCCCGCGAGTGGAAATGTTCCCCGCCGGCGGTCAATGACCAAGGGCGGATTCGGCTGCGCAAAGCCCGCCATCCGCTGATCGCGTCCGACCGGGTCGTCCCCGTCGACGTCGAGCTCGGATACGCATACACGGCGATCATCATTACCGGTCCCAATACCGGCGGGAAAACGGTCACGCTGAAGACGATCGGCCTGCTTCATTTGATGGCGATGTCGGGACTGTTCGTCCCCGCCGCCGAGGAGAGCGAGCTGTGCGTGTTCGACGGCATTTACGCGGACATCGGCGACGAGCAGAGCATCGAGCAGTCGCTCAGCACGTTTTCCGGCCATTTGACCAACATCATCCGCATTTTGCGAGAAATGACGCCGAACAGCCTCGTGCTGCTCGACGAGCTCGGCGCCGGCACCGATCCCGCGGAAGGATCGGCGCTCGCCATCGCCCTGCTGGAACATATTCACCGCAAAGGCTGCCGCGTCGTCGCGACGACGCATTACAGCGAATTGAAGGCTTACGCGTACGAGCGCGAAGGCGTCATCAACGCCAGCATGGAGTTTGACGTGCAGACGCTGAGTCCGACGTATCGGCTGATGGTCGGCGTCCCCGGCCGCAGCAACGCGTTCGCCATCGCCGAACGTTTGGGTTTGCCGCGGGAAATCATCGAACAAGCGCAAGCCCGGGTCGGGGCGGCGGACCGCAAGGTCGACCATATGATCGCATCGCTGGAAGAAAACCGCATCGCCGCCGAAGAAGAGCGCCTCAGCGCGGAAAAGGTGCGCGCCGAAGCGGAAGCGCTGCGCGCAAGCCTCGCGGAGGAGCGCCGCCGGTTCGAAGAGCAGAAAGACCGCCTGCTGGAAAAAGCGCGCCAGGAAGCGCGGCAGATGGTGGAGCGCGCGCGGCGCGAGGCGGATGCCGTCATCGCGGAGCTCCGCCAGTTGGCGATGCAGGAGCAAGCCTCGATCAAGGAGCACAAGCTGATCGAGGCAAAGCGGCGTCTGGAGGAAGCGCTGCCCGCCGCCAAACCCGCCGCGGCTCCCCGCAAACGAAGCCAGGGCCGACCGGCCGAACCGGGCGACGAAGTGATCGTCGGCGGATTCGGCAAGAAGGGGATCGTACTGGACGTTTCCGGCGACGAAGCGACCGTGCAGATCGGCATCATGAAGATGAAAGTGCCGCGCAACCAATTGGAGGTTACCGAGCCGCCGCGTTCGGAGACGCCCGCGTTCCACGCCTCCGCCTCCGTTACGCGCACCCGCGACGATGCGGCGCGCATGGAAATCGACGTGCGCGGCTCTTCGCTGGACGACGCGCTCGTCGCCATCGACCGGTTTTTGGATGACGCGGTCATGGCGAATCTCGGAAGAGTGTATATCATTCACGGCAAAGGAACGGGTGTGCTTCGCAGCGGCATCCAGGAATACTTGCGCAAACACCGGTTGGTCAGCGCCTTCCGTTCCGGCAATTACGGGGAAGGCGGCAGCGGCGTGACGGTGGCCGAGCTGAACTAACGGAGGTGCGGCCTTGAACGGGTTCATCGATCAACTGCTGGAAAACGAATATGTCGAGACGTTCGCCTATTTTTCCATCACCGTGCTGGCGCTGATCGTCTTTTTGTCGATTTTCGAAATGGTCACCCGGTACGATGACTGGAAGGAGGTCAAAAACGGCAACGTCTCCGTCGCCATGGCCATCGGCGGCAAAATTTTCGGCATCTGCAACATTTTTCGTTTCGCGATGCTCGCGGAAAACGACAGCATTTACCAAAGCATGCTGCGCGGGGCGTACGGATTCGCGCTGCTTTTGGCCGCTTACCTGATTTTTGAATTCATGACGCCGTTTTTCCGCATTGACGAGGAAATTCAGAAGGACAACCGGGCTGTGGGCCTCTTGTCCATGACCATTTCGGTTTCCATGTCGTTCGTGATCGGTGCCGGGCTGTCTTAATCGCTCGTGGATCCAGAAGCGGGGGAATCTGCATGAAATATTTGTGGGGGACGCTGTTTGTGGTGGCGATCATTTTTCTCGCGGCGGGCATATATTACTTTGTGACGCACGCGTAACGCGCGGATCGCGGCGCACGCAATGCATGCACGGCGGCGAATGGGGCAATTTATATAGGGTCATTACCAGTTGGCGGGTGATCCTTATGCTCATGCGGCCGTTCATTGCCGATGCGGCGGCGCGCCGGCGCGGCTGGAAAATCGCGGTGGCTCGCGAAGACAGCCGCCCCGCCGGCGCCCGCAAACCACGTGCGAAGATGTCGCCTCAGGTCGTCCTGCTGCTTGCGGTGCACGGCTTGTTCGCCGTGGCCAACGCGCTGTCGGGAACGTTTGTCAATGTGTATTTGTGGAAATCCGCGGGCGACATGTCGTTGATCGGCCGGTTCGCCCTCGCCGCCCAGGCGGTGAACGCGGCGACGTTTTTCTTCGCGGGCAAATGGGTGAAAGAGTACGACAAAATGAACTGTTTGCGGCTCGGCGTTGCCGGTTCGGCGCTGTTTTACCTGATCGTGCTGCTGCTGGAGCGGAGGGCCGCCGATTTCGTGCTGCTGCTCGGCGCCGTCCAGGGAATGGCCGGCGGTTTTTTTTGGCTGTCGTTCAACGTCGTTTATTTTGAAGTTACCGATCCCGACAATCGCGACCGATTCAACGGATGGGCCGGCCTGCTCGGTTCGGTGTCGGGGATGACCGCGCCGTGGATTTCGGGGATGATCATCGCCAGGCTCGGCGGTCTGCGCGGATACCGGTGGGTGTTCGGACTGTCGCTGGCGGTGTTCGTCATCGGCGTGATCGCCAGTTTCTTTTTGAAAAAACGCAAAGTTCCCGGGCAATACGACTGGCTGTACGGATTTCGGAAACTGTTTTCCGAGGGCGATCCGTGGCGCCGGATTGTGCCCGCGCTTGCCTTCCAGGGCGTTCGGGAGGGCGTGTTTGCGTTTATCATCGGATTGTTGGTGTATATCGCCACAGAAAACGAACAAATGCTCGGCAATTACGCGCTGATCACCTCCGCCGTCGGGCTGGGCAGTTTTTGGCTCGCGGGCAAACTGTTGACGCCGAAGTACCGCGGCGCGGCCATGCTGATCGGCGCCGCGGCGATGAGCGCGGTGATCGTCCCGTTTTTCTGGAAAGTGAACTATGCCACGCTGCTGTTGTTCGGCATCGGCACGGCGCTCGTGTTTCCGCTGTTTACCATCCCGATGACTTCGTCGGTGTTCGACTGGATCGGCAAGGATGCGGACAGCGCGCGGCACCGCGTCGAATACGTCGTTCTGCGCGAAATGGCGCTGAACGCGGGAAGAATTGCCGCCCTCATCGTGTTTATCCTTGTCATCGGGCGGAAAGCCGACCCCGGCACGCTGAACTGGCTGCTGTTTGCGACCGGCAGTTTCCCGCTGCTGTCGTGGGTGATGATGCGCAAACTGCTGGCGCAGGGAACGCGTTTCGGCGCTCCGTAACGAAGGAAGCGGACCGCGGTTTTTGCGTTTCGATGCCGCGGCGCCTCCCGCGCGGTTTATGCCGCTCCCGCCGCACCTTGACACCTCCGCGCGCTGCGTTACAATGAGAAAAAGACAGAAGGAATGCACCAACCATCTTTCGGGAAGAGGGGCATGATCATGAGTGATTTGAAACTGAAAATCCTGGAGATTTTGAAAGAGGATGCGCGGTACACGCCGTCGTTAATCGCCACCATGCTCGGTGTCGGCGAGGAAGAAGTGGCGCGGGCGATTCAGGAGATGGAGAGGGACAAGGTCATCGTCAAGTACGCGCCGGTGATCAATTGGAGCAAGGTGGACGACGACAAGGTCACCGCGCTGATCGAAGTTCAGATCACGCCGGAGCGGGGCAGGGGGTTCGATGCCATCGCCGAACGCATCTATTTGTTCCCGGAAGTGAAAACGGTGTATCTGATGTCGGGGTCCTACGACCTGCAGGTCGAAATCGAGGGCAGAAACTTGAAGGAGATCGCCGCCTTCGTGTCGACCAAGCTGTCGACGTTGGATTCCGTATTGTCTACGAAAACGCATTTCATTTTAAAGAAATACAAGCAAGACGGCATCATTTTCGAGGATCATGAGGGCGACCATCGCATGGTCATCACGCCGTGAGGGGAGACAGCGAACCATGAGCAACAAATCGTATTCGCAGACCGTTCGTTCGATGCAAGACTATTTGTCGCCCCTCGTGCGCGCGATTCCTCCTTCGGGCATTCGCCGTTTCTTCGATCTCGTCAGCGCGAGCAAGGATATCATTTCGCTCGGCGTCGGGGAGCCGGATTTCGTCACCCCCTGGCACGTCAGGGAAGCTTCGGTTTACGCGCTGGAGCAAGGGCGCACGACATACACGCACAACGCCGGTCTGCCGGAACTGCGGGAAGAAATCGCCGCGTATTTGCACAACCGTTTTCAGCTGAACTACAATCCGGCCGATGAAATGATCGTGACCGTCGGCGGCAGCGAGGCGATCGATTTGGCGCTGCGCGCGCTGATCTCGCCCGGGGACGAGGTGCTGATTCCGGAACCTACCTATATCCCCTATTCCCCGATCGCTTCGATATGCGGAGCGAAAGCGGTAGGAATCGAGACGTTTGCCCGCGACCGGTTCAAGCTCACCGCGGAAGGGCTGAGAGAGAAGCTGACGCCGCGTTCGAAAATTTTGATTTTGTGCTATCCCAGCAATCCTACCGGCGCCATCATGAGTTACGAGGACTATTTGCCGATCGCCAGACTGGTGGAAGAGCACGATCTCATTGTCATTTCCGACGAAATCTACGCCGAGCTGACGTACGGGGCGAATCATGTCAGCTTTGCTTCTCTTCCCGGCATGAAAGACCGCACCATTGTCGTCAGCGGTTTTTCCAAAGCGTTTGCGATGACGGGATGGCGGATGGGATACGCATGCGGCCATCGCGACATCATCGCGGCCATGCTGAAAATTCACCAGTATACGGTCATGTGCGCTCCGATCATGGGGCAGATTGCCGCCATTGAAGCGCTGCGCAACGGGATGGAGGAAAAAGACCGGATGGTGGAATCCTATAACCAGCGCCGTCGATTGGTGGTGCAAGGATTCCGCGATATCGGCCTGGACTGCCATGAACCGCAAGGGGCGTTTTACGCTTTTCCGAGCATCCGGTCCACCGGGCTGTCGTCGGAAGAGTTTGCGCAGCGGCTGTTGATGGAAGAAAAAGTCGCCGCCGTTCCGGGCAACGTGTTCGGACTCGGAGGGGAAGGCTTCATCCGCTGCTCGTATGCGACTTCCGTACCTTTGCTGACGGAGGCGCTGGAGCGGATCGGGCGGTTCGTCGAAAAGGTCAAACGCGAGGGTTGCTGAGACCGCGGCGGAAAAAGGGAGGAACTTGCCGTTGAAAATTTATACCCGAACGGGCGATGCCGGGGAAACTTCGGTGATCGGCGGCCGGGTGTCGAAGGATGACGCGAGGGTGGAAGCGTGCGGCGCCGTCGACGAACTCAACGCGTGGATCGGCGCCGCGCTCGGACAGCTGGCGCGCGAGGACGGAAAGTTTTCCGATATGGTGCGCGACCTGCTGACGGTACAGCATGAACTGTTCGATTGCGGCGCCGATCTCGCCAGCGCCGCGGGCGGCCGGGCGGACCGCGTCGGTCCGGAAATGATCGGGCGCCTGGAGTCGTGGATCGACCGTTATGACGCGGAATGCGCGCCGATTCGGCGGTTTGTGCTGCCGTCGGGAAGCGCGGAAGCGGCGGCGCTGCACGTCTGCCGCGCCGTATGCCGCCGCGCGGAGCGGCGAGTGGTGACGCTGGCGCGCCAGGCGGACGTGAACCGCTGGATCGTCGCCTATCTCAACCGGCTTTCCGACTGGCTGTTCGTGCTGGCGAGAACGGCGAACGCGCGACTTGGCGTGCCGGATGTGGAGTATGACCGAAGCGGTACGCCGCCGCAACCGACGCCATGAGTTACTATGATCCGATCGTGTACCGAGTCGGCGACGCGGAAGACGGCTGGCTGCTGCGCGACGTGCTGAGGCGGAGAATGCGGCTGTCGCGGCGGCTCGTTACGCGCATGAAACATACGGAACACGGCATCGAGCTGAACGGCGTGCGGGTGCACGTCGGTGTCCGGGTCCAATCCGGCGACGTTGTCACGGTGCGCATGGAAGAGGAAAGTTCGGACGACATTTTGCCGCAGCCGATGCCGCTCGATATTTTGCACGAGGACGAGCATCTTCTCGTCATCGACAAACCTCCCGGCATCGTCGTGCATCCGACCAAAGGGCATTATACCGGCACGCTGGCGAACGCGGTCGTCCATTATTGGATGCAGAAAGGGGAACGCCGCCGGTTCCGTCCGGTTCACCGGCTGGACCAGGACACTTCCGGCGTGCTCGTCATCGCCAAACATCCGCTGGCGCATCAGCGTATCGCCGAACAAATGAATCGCCGCCAGGTGGACAAGACTTATTTGGCGTTGGTAGCCGGCAAGGTGCATCCTTCCTCCGGCACGATCGCAATGCCGATCGCGAGGTCGGAAGAAGATCCGCGGCTGCGCACGGTGGTGCCGACCGGCGAACCGGCCGTCACCCACTACGAGACGGTGACCGTCTTTTCTTCCGCCACGATGGTTCGTCTGCAATTGGAAACCGGGAAGACGCATCAAATTCGCGTACATATGCGGCATATCGGACATCCGCTGCTGGGAGACCCGATGTACGGGCCCGAATGCGGCCGCCGGGAATGGGCCGTCGTCAGCCGGCTGGCGCTTCACGCGAGTTCCATTTCGTTCCGGCATCCGCACAGCGGCGACATCGTGACGTTTCGGTCACCGATCCCGTCGGATTTCCGATCGTGGATTCGGAAGTTGTCGGAATATGGCAGTGAACAGGAGGAGACGCCGTGAATTTGACCGTGTATCAATATCCCCAATGCGGGACGTGCCGCCAAGCGATTCGCTGGCTCAAGGATCGCGGCCACAACATAGAACCGGTTCATATCGTCGAACATCCGCCTACTGAGGATGAATTGAAGCGATTGATCGCCACCAGCGGTCTGTCCGTGGACAAATTTTTCAACACGTCGGGGGAAGTTTACCGGCAAATGGGACTGAAAGACCGGCTGCGCGGCATGAATGACGAGGAAAAAATTCGCTTGCTGGCGTCCAACGGCAAATTGCTCAAGCGCCCGATCGTGACCGACGGTCAAAAGACGACGGTGGGCTTCAAAGCGGACGCCTTCGAACAAGCTTGGCAGACGGCGGACACGCTTCGGTAAGTTCGGACCTCTTCCGCTTCGACAAATTTCCCGGGAAATATTCGAGCGGGACGGAATGCCGGCTCGATATTTGATGATCGACTTTTTCGTGAAACGAGTGAACGGCGAATGGAGACAAGCAACGGCCGCGAATATCGGAGCTTGATCGTCGACGGGATGGCGCTGCTGTTTCGGGCGTACTACGCGACTTCCGTCTATGGCGAGATTCGAAAAACGAGCAGCGGCGTTCCGACCAACGCGATTTACGGGTTTGTCCAATATTTGTTTGACGCGGTGGAACGGTTTGATCCCACCCATTTGATCTGCTGTTGGGACATGGGTTCCAAAACGTTCCGCAGCGAGCTTTACGAACCTTATAAAGCCAATCGAAGCGATCCGCCGGAAGATCTCGTGCCGCAGTTCGACCTGGTCAAAAAAGTGGCGGACGCGCTCGGCATCGTCAATATCGGCGTTTCCCAATACGAGGCCGACGACTGCATCGGCACGCTGTCGCGGCGCCTTTCCGAATGGTCCGACGTCGTCATTTTGACCGGCGACCACGATTTGCTGCAGCTCTTGTCGGAGCGCGTTTCCGTGGCGATTTTGAAAAAAGGGCGCGGCCAATACCAGGTGTATACGCCGGACGATCTGCTGCGGGAAAAGGGGCTCACGCCCCGGCAAATCATCGATCTGAAGGGATTTATGGGCGATGCGAGCGACAATTATCCGGGGGTGCGGGGAATCGGTGAAAAAACCGCCATCCGGCTGCTGCAGGAGTTTTCTTCGATCGACCGGGTCGTCGAAAATTTGGACCGGCTGCCCGCAGGCGTAAGGAAAAAGATCGAAGCCGACCGGGACATGCTGGAGTTGTCCCGGACGCTGGCGACGATCAAAACGGACGTGCCGCTCGCATGCGAACCGGACGACTTCGCGTGGCAGGGTCCCGCCGAGACGGCGGTCGGCTTGTTCGAGGAATTGGAACTCGGGAGGCTATTGAACCGGTTCACTCCGCGCGTTCGTCGCCGGTAGCGTGATGCGGCGGGTCGAGACGCGGCAGGCCTTCATGAAGTTGGCGGTTTTCGTAAGAGAACCGGTTCGGCGGTCGCTGATCATCCCTCCAGGGGCTGCTTTTTCCGATGGATTCCGTTTCGAGACTCATGCCGTAAGGGCCTTCCGGAAATTCTTCGGCGGTCAGATCGTTGCGCTGGGATTCCACCGTGGCCAAATCGGTCGTCCAGCTTTTTCGTTCCTTGTAAAAACCCGGCATCGGGACAACCCTCCTTGGTTGATCGGACATTGGCGCCAATGATGTCGGTGTCCTGCATCCTCCGACGTGCGCTTTTCAACGAAGGATAGGGTCAGTGTGCCCGAAACAGGCCGGCAATATTAGTTGTCGGTGAACGTGATCGGCCCGACCACTTGTGCCAAAAACTCGCGCAGTTCATCGGCCTGTTCTTCGGACAAGCGATAAACGCTTTCCAAGTATCCTTCTTCTTCCAGATCGTCGGGACCGATGATCGCGGTGCGGCCGGACTGCAGATCGACCACGAGTTTTTTTCCGTAGAAACGGTCGGTTTCCACAATGGCCAAATCGTATCGATGGAGCGTCTTTTCGCTGACAAAAACGACAAATCGCGTCGTTGACGCTTCCGTCGTATCCGACAAAAAATCAAACTTTCCGTCCATGAGCGTCACCTTTCTTTTTAATGGAACTTCCAGCCGGAAATGCGGCAATTACAGCCATTATACCCGATGGGACGCCGTGCGGAAAATGTGTTGCCATTGCCGAAAAAATGTGGTAATATGTAGGAAACCATAAACCCCTCAATGAGGAAGCACCTCTTATCGCCGAAAGGCGTAAGCGGTGCCTTTTTGCATTTCGGGGCCAATTTTTCAACGGGAGGCGATGGTTGCGATGAAGGTGTTGTTTCAGAACCAGCTGGAAAAGGCGCACAACGGCGAAGTCCTCGTGGCGCGCGTCGTGATCGGGGAAACCGACGGCGGATACCGGGCGGCGTGGGAGGAAGACCATGGCGAAGGCGGCAAACGGGAAATCTGGTATGAGGGAACGAGCTGGGAAGAGTTGAACGCGGTGTTCCGGTACCGCGTCATGCAGAAACGGAGTGACGGATTCGTCCCTTTATTGGAAGGCCTGCCGGGAATATTGGATGAGCGCTCGTCCTTTTTCCGGACCAGGCCGAATCTGCTGCATTTTTACAGCGAACGGTACGCCAACGAGGAGCTTCTGCAGGAACTGCGCGCCTGGAGGAGGCGCAGGGCGGCGGACGAACGGAAATCGCCGTATTTCGTCGCCGACAATCGGCTGCTGTCGATGATCAGCGCCTTTGTGCCGCAAACGATGGAAGAACTGCGCCAGCTGCCCGGCGTGGGCGAATTCAAGGCGGCCCATTACGGCGCGGAAGTGCTGCAAATTACGGCCAAATACGAACGCAAAACCGGTTTTCCGCTCGATTGGGTGGAACGGGAAGTCGATCCGGATGCGTTTACGGTATGGATGTGGAAACAGAAAGAGCAGAAGTACCGGGCGGAGTTCGATCGGCTGATGACGAAGCGCAAGGCGCTGAAAGCGATCGGGGAAGGGTGCGGCGTGGACGAACTGTGCGGACGGATGTCCATGTCGAAACGGCATGCGGTGGCGCTTGTCGAGAGGCTGGCCGAAGAAGGATGCGACGTTTCGCCGCTCCTGGACAAAGAATGCGGCGGCATTCCCGACCAGGAACGCCGCCGCGCGCTGGATGCCTTCGCGCGTTTGGGAGACAAACTGCTCAAACCGGTTTACGCCAGCGTCTACGAAGGACAGGCGTCCGATTCCCAGGAAACCGAGGCGCGTTATTTGAGGCTGCGCCTGCTTCGCCTGGTGCACCGCATGCAGTCGGAGAGCGGACGGCAAGTGGGATAACCGCCGGCACGGTAAGGAAATCGTGATGGGCCTCATGTGTCCGTCAACCGGGCCGCCCGCCGGCCGCTACAGCCAATCTTTTTTGCGGAACACGTAGAACATGCCGCCGCCGACGAGCACCATGACACAGAGCACGATATAATATCCGTATTTTAAATGGGTCTCCGGGATATAATCGAAATTCATGCCGTAAATGCCGGTTATCACCGTGAGCGGCATGAATATCGTGGTGATCGCCGTAAACACGCGCATGATCTCGTTGGCCCGGTTGGCCAGGCTCGACTGGTACGCTTCGCGAAGGTTGGACATCAGATCGCGGTAAGTGTCGAACGTTTCCGCGATCTTGACCGCGTTTTCGTAAATGTCGCTGAAATATTTTTGCAGCTGGTCGTCGATCAACTGCAGCTCCCTGCGGTTCAGCGTGGCAATCAGTTCCTTTTGCGGTCCCAGCACTTTTTTCAGCCACAAGATTTCGCTTCGCAGGCCGATGATTTCCGTCAGATGCGATTTGCGCGTATGCATCAAGATATCTTCTTCCAGCTTTTCGATGCGGATTTCGATGCGGTCCGCGACGACAAAGTAATTGTCGACGACGAGGTCGACGAGGTGGTACAGGAACCGGTCGGGGCGGTGAACTTTTTCCCTGAGCAGCACCGGCTTGATCGTGCGCAGTTCGTTCAGTTTTTGCCGCGTAACGGTAATAATGTAATGCTCGCCGAGAAAAATGTTCAACGCCCTCAAGAAAATTTCTTCATCGTCGAACCGGATGCTGTTAATGACGATAAAATACTGTCCGTGGTCGTACACTTCGAGTTTGGGACGCTGCTCTTCCTCCGAAAGACAGTCCTCCACCGCCAGTTCATGCAGATGGAACAGCGGCTGCAGCTGCATAAGGTCTTCGACGTTGGCGTCAATCCAGTAAAAGCCGTCTTCCGGCGGAGTGAGCGCCGCGGAGGGGTGTTCCAATTCGGTGAAGATGCCGTGCTGCACGAGACGTACTCTCATCTCTTTTTCTCCTCCTTGTACATGGGGAACAACCCGGCCGCCATCCGCACGTAACTCGCCCGAACGAATACGGGAAAATGCCCCAGGATGGCCGGCCGGTCCGTTCCGGTACCGAATGATCAAAATCGGGTTTCGGGCAACTCGCCGGATCTCCGTCCATCCATGACACTTCCTTTCTTCGCAAAGTCGATACCGGAACGAATTCGTTCCGGTCAATGTACGTTGTAAGTATATACCCGGCCGTGCACCGCTGACAAGTGTCGGAAACTGTCGCGCACCGCGCTGTCAAGCGGGGCGCTCCCGCGATTTGACGCGCGTTTGCCGGAAACGCCGTCCGGCGGCGGAAAATCCGTACTTGTGGACGTTCCGTACAGTCGTGCTTGGCGAACGGCTTCATTTCGCGACAGCCGCATGTTCGCGTCCTTTGCACGGTCTCCTCTGCGCAACGTAACCCTTCCGCCCGAACAGCCTTGTACCCCGCCTTTGTATTCCACCATTGTACACCTTTGTCCCCGCCCCTTGACGAACGGGCTTATATCCGGTACATTATAACTTATAATTGAATAAAACCGTTTCACTCTTATCAAGAGCAGGTGGAGGGACTAGCCCGATGAAACCCGGCAACCGACATCGGCCGCGGGGCTGATGCACGGTGCTAATTCTTGCAGACGCTTTTCGCGTCTGAGAGATGAGAGAGGCCAGATTGCGGTTACCGGACCTTTCTCAGTCGAAAGGTCCTTTTTTATCTTATGCTGCCAAAGTCCGGCGGGATATAGTATACCTCAGAAGGAGGGGTCATCATGCCGATCAAAATTCCCGATCACTTGCCGGCCAAACCGATCCTGCAAAGCGAGAACATTTTCGTGATGGACGAAACGCGCGCATTCCATCAGGATATTCGTCCCTTGCGGATTGCGATACTGAATCTGATGCCGATCAAGGAAACGACGGAAACCCAACTGCTCCGGCTGATCGGCAACACGCCGCTGCAGGTCGAGTTTGTGCTCTTGTACACGCAGTCGTATACGCCCAAGAACACGTCCTCCCAACACCTGAACCAATTTTACAAAACGTTCGCCGATGTGAAGGATCAGCAGTTTGACGGCATGATTATCACAGGCGCCCCGGTGGAAACGATGGAGTTCGAGGAAGTCGACTATTGGCAGGAACTGGTGGAAATTATGGAGTGGACCAAAGACAATGTGACGTCCACACTTTACATTTGCTGGGGGGCGCAGGCCGGGCTGTACTACCATTTCGGCATTCCCAAGTACCGGATCCCGAAAAAAATGTTCGGCGTCTTCCCGCACCGGATTTGCAAGCCGAATGTCGTTTTGCTGCGGGGATTCGACGACGTTTTCTACGTGCCTCAGTCGCGCCATACCGAAGTTCGCCGGGAAGACATCGAACGGGTGGAAGATTTGGAAATTTTGTCGGAATCCGATGAAGCCGGCGTTTACATTGTCGCCACGAAGGACGGAAAACACATTTTTATTACCGGCCATTCCGAATACGACGCCGACACGCTGAAGTGGGAATACGAGCGTGACCTGAGCCGCGGCCTGGACATCGATCCGCCGAAATATTATTATCCCGACGATGATCCGAGACGAGCGCCGCTGGTCACCTGGAGGGCGCATGCCAACCTGCTCTTTTCCAATTGGCTCAACTATTACGTGTATCAGGTGACGCCTTACGACTGGCAGGAAGCCAAGCGGAATAAGTCCCACTCGATCTAAGCCGATTCCATGGGAACGCAAGCGGCGATAACGACGATATGGTTCCGCCGCGGCCATAACGGCCGCGCGCTTTTTTCCAATATTAATCTCATCATGCCGGGAGGAAATGTGGGCTATGAACTTGGAAACCCGTCTTGCTCAAATCGGTTCCCTGTCCGATCCCAAAACAGGGGCCGTCAGCTGTCCGATCTACCCCGCCACCGCTTTTCGTCATCCGCGTCTCGGGGAAAGCACGGGATTTGATTATTCCCGCACGAAAAATCCGACGCGGGCCGTGCTGGAAGAAGCGTTTGCCGAACTGGAGCGGGGGGATGCCGCATTCGCCTGCAGTACGGGCATGGCCGCGTTGCAGACGGTGTTTGCCCTGTTTTCGCAGGGTGACCATCTGCTCGTGTCCCTCGATTTGTACGGCGGCACCTATCGCTTGTTGGAACGCGTCATGTCCCGTTTCGGCGTCACGGCCACGTATGTGGACACCAACGATCTTGATGCGCTGGAAGCGGCAAGACGCCCGGAGACAAAGGCGGTGCTGATCGAAACGCCGACGAATCCGCTCATGATGGTCACCGATTTGGAGCGGGTGTCCGCATGGGCGAAGCGGCACGGCTTGCTCACCATTGTCGACAACACGCTGCTGACGCCGTATTTTCAGCGGCCGATCGAATGGGGAGCGGACATCGTCGTCCACAGCGCGACGAAATATTTGGGAGGACACAACGACGTGCTGGCCGGCATGATTGTGACCAAAGGAAGCGACCTGTCGCAGCAAATGGCGTTTTTGCACAATTCGATCGGCGCGGTGCTCGGCCCGCAGGATTCCTGGCTGCTGATGCGGGGAATGAAGACGCTGGCGCTGCGCATGCAGCGGCATGAAGCCAACGCGACGGCTTTGGCCGAATTTTTGCAGCGCCATCCGCTCGTGCAGGAAGTGTATTACCCCGCGCTGCCGGAACATCCGGGACACGACATTCAGCGGAAACAGTCTTCCGGCAACACCGGCATTTTTTCCTTCCGGGTGAAGGACGCGCGGCTGGTGGAACCGATTTTGCGCCATATCAAGCTGATTGCTTTTGCGGAAAGCCTGGGCGGGGTGGAATCGCTGATGACGTATCCGGCGGTGCAGACGCATGCGGACATTCCGGAAGACATCCGCCGCCGCGTCGGTGTGGATGACCGGCTGCTTCGCCTGTCCGCTGGCATTGAGCACATCGACGATTTGATCGCCGATCTGGAGCAGGCGTTCGAACAAGCCCGCCGGGAGATCGAAGGATGAAAAATGCGCCCTGCTGTGGTACGATGGTGTTAACTGTTCCATTGCCGGAAAGTTCGTAGTGCACCAGAAGCGACACCATCGGGAGGGAGAATACCGTGAGCACCATCGACCGCATCCTGGACAAGGCGTTGGCCGGAGAGCGCATCTCGCTGGAGGAAGGCGCTCGCCTGTTTGAATCGGACGAAATTGAAAAGATCGGCGCCGTTGCCAACAAGATCATGCTGCAGAAGCATCCGGAACCGATCGCCACGTTCGTGATCGGAAGAAACATCAACTACACCAACGTTTGCGACGTCTATTGCCGCTTCTGCGCTTTTTACCGGCGGCCGGGCTCGCCGGAAGGCTATGTGCTGCCGAACGAAAAAATTTTTGAGAAAATCCGCGAGCTGGAGGAAGTCGGCGGCACCGAAATTCTCATGCAGGGCGGCGTCAATCCCGATCTGCCTTTCGAGTATTACACCACTTTGCTGAAGGAAATCAAACGCCGTTTCCCGCAAATTCAGGTGCACTCTTTCTCCACGGTGGAAATTCGCAAGATGAAGGAACTGGGCGGTTTCGCCACCTATGAGGAAACGATCCGCCACCTGAAGGAAGCGGGGCTCGATTCGCTGCCGGGAGCGGGGGCGGAAATGCTCGTCGATCGCATCCGCAACAAAATCAGCCGCCTAAAAGGTTCTTGGCGCGAATGGATGGACATTCATCTCGCCGCCCACCGAGTCGGCATGCATTCGACGGCGACGATGGTGATCGGTTTCGGCGAAACGGCGGAAGAACGGGCGCTGCATCTCGTGCGCATCCGGGAAGGACAGGACGAGACGCTGCGCGGCGGGTATCCGACGCCGGGGTTCCTCGCGTTTATCGTCTGGACGTTTCAGCCGGACAACACGAACTTGAAAACCGACCGTCTGCCGCCGGAAGAGTATTTGAAGGCGGTCGCGATCGCCCGCATCATGCTGGACAACATTCCGAACTTGCAGTCGTCCTGGGTCACGATGGGGCCGGAAATCGGCAAGCTGTCGCTGCAATACGGCTGCAACGATTTCGGCAGCACCATGATGGAGGAAAACGTCGTGTCGGCCGCCGCCTGCACGCACAAGGTCAACATCGAGCTCACGCTCGACATCATTCGCCAGGCGGGCAAAACGCCGGCGCAGCGCAATACGAATTATCAGATTCTCCGTGTGTTCGAGCCCGATTACAAGGTGGAAAAAGATTTCATTTTGCAGAACTGACCGGTTGTTTTCAGGGCATGCGGCCACGCCGCGATCCGCCGCTGCGGATGAAAAAAACGTTTTGAACGAAACGAACATGGACAATGTGTCTCAAGGACCGCGATCCGACGCGGTCTTTTCCTTTTTCCAGCCGTTTGCTCGTATATCCGGTTCCGGTCGGCCATATACTTTAGGAAGAATCGGAAAGGGGCGATCGTGGTGGGAAAAACGGGCGTCACCATTCAATGCGGAACGGAAACGGACGCGGAACAGCTAAAACGGCTGCTGGATTTACATAACGATCGTGCTCCTTATCCGCTGTTTTCCGTCTCGAGACAAAACAACCGGCTGCGGGTGGAAAGCGATCGGACCCATCCGTCGGACGATATGCCGGAATCTTGGATCGCGGCGCTCTCCCGCACCATCGCCGATTACATCGTCACCGAAAAAGAACGGGACATGCTCGAAAACATTTTGCGCCGCGAATACGGAACTTATGATGCGCAGGAAAGGGCGGAAATCATACGGTACTGCCATCCGTCCGCGGTGGCGTCCGGGAGCGCGCCTTCGGCGACGGCTGCGGAAGCCGCGCAGATATCGTCGTCCGCGCGGATGAGAGCGGACAAAATTTTTGCGGCGGTACGCTCCGTCCTCGCGGAGCATGACGAGCTTCATCTGGAGGGGCTGGCGCGATTTCGCCTCGGCGAATACGTGGAAGTTTTGCGTGAAATGGTCGATTACGCGGTCGATGAATATGTGATGGAACGCCAATACCAGGAATTTATCGAGCTGTTGAAATATTTCGTCAGCGCGCAGGAAATCAAGACGGGAGCGGTTCACCTCCTGCACGGACGGGACAGCGAATTCGCGCTGCTGGACGAGCAATTAAGGCCGCTCGGCACCGACGAGCTCCGGTATAACGCGACGGAACTGTCCGATCAGGAACTGAAATACGAAGATATGATCGTCAGCACGTTGATTACCGTTTCCCCCAAACACATATACATTCATACCCGCGACGGCGACAGCCAAATTATCCGCACGATTCGGCAAATTTTTGCCGACCGTTCGCTGTTGTGCAGTCAATGCACAGTATGCCGTTCCGTCCTGGGCGACGCCCGTCCGCGCGAGCCCGCCAACGACGTTTCCAAACTGCACTAGAAATTTCGCACATCCGGCGTGTTGCCGTCCGGAACCGTGTACGCCATGTTGGCGACGATTGGCAGGATTCGGCACGGCGATCTGATTGTGAATCCGCTTACTTTTGGTGTAGAATAAGGCGAACAGGATGCAGCTTCGGAAATGAAATGTAAGGGATTGCACCAAAATGCCGATTTCCAAAATCAAGCGTTTCATTTATGGTCTCAACCTGCAAAACAAGCTGTTCATCATGTTTTTAATCATTTCCGTCTTTCCGTTAACGTTGTTGGGCATGTTTTCCTATTACAAATCGTCCGAAGTCATTCAAGAGAAAGTGTACCAGACGATATTGGAAAATTTGGCCCAAGTCAATTTCAGCTTGAACTATTTCGTTCGGGATATTGAACAGCTTTCGATGTATATATACCGGAACACCGATGTTCAGGAAGTGCTGGCCAAGAGTTCCGACCGGGATCCGATCGAAAAATATGAGGATGAAAAAACGATCAACGGCATTTTGGACATGTTTCTCGGGTCGAAGGATTGGGACATTGAACTCTATTTGCTTGGTATAAACGGAGATCGGTACTTTACGGGCGATTTGTTGCCGAGCGATTATGCCGATTTCAACGAGAATTGGGGGTTGTTCCGCAAAGCGCGGCTGGCCGGCGGAAATGTCGTCTGGGATACGCATTACACAATGAAAAAAATCGAAGATTTCGGCGTCGTGCTCAGTTCGGGACGGCTTGTCAAAAAAATCGACACCAATGCGCCGATCGGATATCTGGTGATTGATATCCGGGAACCCGCGTTGGCGGACAAATATAACAAGGCGAATTTGTATGAGGGCGGGCAAGTGTATTTGCTGGACCGAAACGGCTATATCATATCCAGTACGCCGTCCAAGCAAGAAGTGGGAACGAAATTGGACGAGCCGTTTTTGCCGCAGGTGCTCGACGGAAAAAAAGGGTTTTTTCGCGTCAAAGCCGATGCAGGCGATTTCATGGTTATTTACGATACGTCCGATGCCACCGGCTTTAAATTGATCAACAAAGTGCCCGTCGACGCCATCACCAAAGACAGCGCGAGCATACGCAATTTGACGTTTGCGGTCATCATCCTGGAAATTCTGTTTTTTTTCGGCATCGCTTATTTGATTTCCCGTACGCTCACGCAACCGATACGCAGATTGCGCACCTTGATGCGCCAGGTGGAGAACGGAAATTTGGACGTGCAGTTTTCTTCGTCGTATCATGACGAAATCGGCCAGCTCGGCCGCAGTTTCAACAAAATGATCAAACAAATTCAATTATTGATCAATGAAGTGTATGAAAAGCAGCTGTTGGTGCAGCAGGCCGAGTTCAAAGCGGTGCAAGCGCGGTTCAATCCCCATTTCCTGTACAATACGTTGGATTTGATCAATTGGATGGCGAGAATCCACAAACTGGACGAGATCGGCCGGATCGCCGTTTCTCTTGGGGAACTGCTTCGTTTCAGCATTCGCAAAGACGGCCCGTTCATCCTGTTGGATGAAGATTTGCGTCAAATTCGCAACTATTTGACCATTCAGAAACTGCGCTACCGTGACAAAATTGAAGTCGTTTTCGAAGTGGAGCCGAATGTGGAACGATATTACACGTTGAAATTGTTGCTGCAGCCGATCATCGAGAATGCGGTTTCCCACGGGTTGGAACCGAAAGTGGGCAAGGGAACGCTGCACATTTCGGTCAAACGGGTGGACCGGCACCTTCGTTTTTTGGTGAAGGATGACGGCGTCGGCATCGACGCGAAAACGGTGCAACGAATTTTGAGCGGCAATTACGATTCGAACGATAAGGAAAAAACGGGTATCGGCCTGGAAAGCGTCAGAAAACGTCTGCAGCTGCATTTCGGTTCCCATCACCGGTTTGCCATACAAAGCACACCGGGGGAAGGAACAACGATCGTTGTGGAAATACCCGTCATTTCCGCCGTAGAGGATGGTGACCATGTATCGTATCGTGATCGCGGATGACGAATGGGTGATCCGAGAAGGTTTGAAGACGGCCATTCCGTGGGAGACTTTCGATTGCGAAATCGTCGGGGAAGCGGAAGACGGCATGGGCGCATGGCAACAAATCGAATGCAGCGCCCCCGACATCTTGTTGACGGATATTCGCATGCCGGGATTGGACGGACTGGAACTGGCCACTCAAGTATCGCTGCATTATCCGCAAGTGAAAATCATTTTTTTGACCGGATTCGAGGAATTTTCGTATGCGCTGCAAGCTGTGAAACTCGGCGCATCGGATTATTTGTTAAAACCGACCAATCCGGAAGAATTGATCAAAACCGTTTCCCGGCTCATTTCCGAAATATCCGAGGAGCGCCGGAAGACCGAATATATGGAGCGGTTGGAAGCGCAAATCGCCCGGCTCACGCTTTCGGAAGAGCAGGACGTTCCCGCAGCCGTCAAGGAAAAATACGACTTCAGCGGTGTTTTGCAATATTTGCGTGATCATTACCACGAAGACGTTTCGCTGAACGAATTGGCCGCGATGGTGTATTTGAGCGAAGGCCATTTTTGCAGGGAATTCAAGAAGCAAACCGGATGGAGTTTCGTGGAGTACGTGACCCTCCTTCGCGTGGAGCAAGCCAAGCGCCTGCTGGGCGATTTCAGCATGAGGATATACGAAGTTTCGGAAAAAGTCGGTTACAGGGATTCCCGCTATTTCAGTCAAGTGTTTCGAAAAACAACGGGGATGACGCCGACCGAATTCCGAAAGCATTTGAAATCTTAGACAGTTCCAGGCCAAACGCCATTTCATCCATGAAACGGGACGATAGCCTTCTCATGCATGCCATGGTCAAGGGTTTTCCTTGGCTTTTTTGTTTTTCGGGTATCAAAAAATTCAACCATTTCGCAAGATCGTCGCATTGAATGCGTTTCAGTGAGGATTTATAGTGGTTGCAGTAAGCGCTAACATCTTTTCAGAAAGGGGAAGACAAATGAAAAAGAGATTGTGGGCAGGCGGCATGTTCCTATTGATTTTCGCTCTTCTGCTCGCGGGATGCGGGGCAGGATCGGGCGGAAGCGAACCGCAAAACGGCGGAGTGTCGTCCGGGACGTCCGATGACGGTTCTTCGGGAGGAAATGCCAAAAAGAAAAGAACGCTGACCATCTATTCGCCGAACGCGGCCGAGGTCAACAACCCGATTGTCAAAGAGTTTCAAGACCGGACGGGTATCGAGGTGCAGCTCATTTCCGGCGGGACGGGGGAATTGCTGAAGCGCGTTCAGGCCGAAGCGAACAAACCGCTGGGAGACGTATTTTGGGCGGGCGGCGCCGATTCTCTGGAAGCGTATAAAGAATATTTCGAGCCTTATCGGACCAAAGAATTCGACAATTTGAACCCGGAATATACGAACAGCAGCCATCATTGGACGCCGTTCGCGGCCATTCCGATGGTGATCATGTACAACAAGGAACTCGTAAAAGAAGATGAAGTGCCGCAATCCTGGGTGGATTTGCTGGACAGCAAATGGAAAGGAAAAATCGCGTACACGGATCCGGCCAAATCGGGTTCGTCCTACACACAACTGGTGACGATGCTGACGGCATTCGGCAAAGACGACGGAAAAGGATGGGATTTTGTCAAACAGTTCATTGCCAACATCGACGGAAAGATTCTTTCGTCTTCCGGAATGGTGTATAAAGGGGTGGCCGACAAAGAATTTCCGTTGGGAGTCACGTTGGAGGAAGCGGCGCTCCGTTATGTCGAAGGGGGCGCTCCCGTCGGAATCGTGTATCCTTCCGAGGGCACATCGGCCGTACCGGATGGAGCGGCGATCATTAAAGGGGCCAAAAATTTGGAAGAAGCGCAAGAATTCATCGACTTCCTCGTCGGTCCGGACGTGCAGTCGCTCATCCAGAAAGAATTCAAGCGCAGATCGGTGCGCAAGGATGCCGAATCGATCGAAGGCATTCCTTCCATCGGCGAAATTACCCTCGTCAACTACGATTTCGATTGGGCCGCCGCCAACAAAGACGAATTGATCCAGAAATTCCACAACATCCTGATCGGAAAAGAATAATCGGAAGACGGCGGGGCTCCTGATGGAACGGTCAACGGGAGCCTCTCCCGTTCCACGCGGATCGCGGCATCATTGAAAACAAGGAGGGAGATCTCGCGTGACCCGAATTGTATTTGATCACGTGAGCAAATATTTTGGGGAGACGAAAGCGGTCAACGACGCGCATTTTTCCATCGAAGAGGGGGAATTCTTTACGCTGCTCGGCCCGAGCGGCTGCGGAAAAACGACGTTGTTGCGCACGATCGCCGGATTTTACCGGCAAGAGGAAGGCGATATTTGGTTTGATGACCAAAAAATCAATCAAGTTCCGCCTTATAAACGAAACATCGGCATGGTGTTTCAAAATTATGCGATATTTCCCCACATGACGGTATTCGACAATGTGGCGTACGGATTGCGGGCGCGAAAAATCGCGAAGAAAGAAATCGAAAAACGCGTGATGGAAGCGTTGGAAATGGTGGAACTGTCGCATTTGCGAGACAGGGTCCCGTCCGACATGAGCGGCGGCCAACAGCAGCGGATCGCGCTGGCGAGGGCGATCGTGATTCGTCCGGGGCTTCTGCTCATGGACGAACCGTTGTCCAATCTCGACGCCAAACTGAGAATCAAAATGCGTTCCGACATTCGCAAGCTGCAAAAAGAATTGAATATCACGACCATTTATGTGACGCACGACCAGGAAGAAGCGCTGGCGGTATCCGATCGCATTGCGGTGATCAACGAGGGAGTCGTTCAGCAAATCGATACGCCGCAAAACATTTATTCCTATCCGAAAAACAAGTTTGTCGCCAACTTTATCGGCATCTCCAACTTTTTGAAATGCCCCTGCACCATGGGCGACCCCGAAGCGGGAACGGCGAAAATTCGGATTGTCGATCGCGAACTTGCGGTTTCGCTTCAACGACGTTACGAGGGTCAAGTGCTGGTGTCGATCCGCCCCGAACAAGTCGGTTTACGTCCGGTGGAAGAACACTCCGACGGGTGGCGGGGAGTTGTGGTCGATGTCACCTACCTGGGAGAAAAAGTCGGATACCAAGTCCGGTTGTCCGACGGCAGCGAATTGCAGGTGCATCAATATGCGGTAGATCCGTTTTCGCTATATCGGGTGAATCAAAAAGTAAATGTCGACCTGCATTTGGAGAAAGCGGTCGTCTTCGATTCCGAAGGGCAGGAGGTGCTTTATCGTGCAAACGGCACACTCTCCCGGAAGATGGCTGTTCGACAGGCTTAGTCTGCGCAAATGGGACTTTTGGACCTTGGTGATCGTCGTCGGGTACGCCTTCTTTTTCGCCTTTGTCCTCTATCCTTTGTTCAGCTTGTTCATATCCAGCTTGAATCAGGATGGAAAACTTTCTCTGGCCACTTACGCCGATTTTTTTCAGTTGAAATATTACCGGAGCGCATTGCTCAACAGTTTTCAAGTATCCGGACTGGCTACGGCGTTCGCCATTCTCATCGGCGTGCCGATGGCTTACGTTTTGACCCGATACAACATCCCGTTCAAAGGGCTTATTCACATTTTGATCATCATGTCCCTGCTGTCCCCGCCGTTTATCGGCGCGTATTCCTGGATTCTCATGCTCGGAAACAACGGGTTTATCACCCGTTTTTTGAATGAGATCGGGATTCCGTTCGGTTCGATCTATGGTTGGCACGGCATTGTGTTTGTGTTTGCGCTTCAGTTTTATCCGCACATCTATTTGTATGTCTCCGGGGCGTTGAAAACGATCGACACTTCCCTGGAGGAAGCGGCCGAAAGTTTGGGCCGTTCCGGGTTCATGAGAGTGTTGACGGTGACGTTGCCGCTCATTTTCCCGACATTGTCCGCAGGGGCATTGATGGTGTTTATGGCTTCCTTTGCGGATTTCGGCACGCCGATGTTGCTCGGGCAAGGATTCAAAGTGCTGCCGATTCTGGCTTATGAGCAGTTTATTAGCGAAATGGGCGGAAATCCGGCCATGGCCAGCACGCTCAGCGTCATATTGGTCGTCTGCTCGACGACAATCCTGTTTTTGCAACGATATTTTGTCTCGCGCAAAAATTACGCCATGTCGGGCATGAGAACGCCGAAACAAATCCGGCTGCGTCCGGTTCCGCGCGTTTTGTTGACGATCGGAGCGTTCTGCGTCGTCTGCGTTTCCATGATTCCGCAGGTTACGGTCATTGTCACCTCGTTTATCAAAACGAACGGTCCGGTGTTTCATCGCGGGTTTAGCCTGGACAGCTATAGGGAAATTTTGTATCGCGTGCCGAAAGCCATTATGAACACGTACTCGTTTTCGTCCATCGCCATCATCGTCATGGTCGTATTCGGCATGCTGCTGTCCTATGTGCTCGTGAGGCGCAAATCCAAATGGACAGCGGCTCTTGACGGCGTGATTATGGTTCCGTACGTCATGCCGGGCACGGTGCTCGGGATCAGCCTGATCATCGCCTTCAACAAACCGCCCCTGATTTTAACCGGCACCTGGATCATTCTTGTCATTGCGTATATCGTGCGCAAATTGCCGTACACCATACGATCCAGTACGGCGATATTGCAAGGTCTGGACCGGGGCGTGGAGGAGGCCTCGATCAGTTTGGGCGTGCCGCCGATGCGCACATTTTTTAAAACGACGGGCCGATTGATGATGCCGGGGGTGCTGTCGGGAGCCATATTGAGCTGGGTGACGACCATTAATGAATTGAGTTCGACGATTGTATTGTATTACGGGGCGACCGCGACGATCTCCGTCACCATTTACAGCGAAGTGTTTACCGCCAACTACGGCACGGGAGCGGCTTTGGCTTCCATTTTGTCCGTTTCCACGCTCATTTCGCTGTTGATCGCCACGAAGATCACCGGACAAAACGACTTGCGGGTATGAGTCGGTAATCGCTTTGCCACGGTATAATAGGGGATATGACGGCCTTGAGCAATCGGGCAAAGCCATGTCGCCTGGAGGGGGATTTCATGCCGACGTATCCGACCAAAACTTTACGGAAAACGGCCGCTTTTGTAATCGCCGTCGGGTTGTTGATGTTATCCGGGAGGATGCTTTGGACGCTAAAACAACCCGAACGGGAACCGAAAAAGACGCCGGTGCCCCTGACGATCGAAAGTTGGATTTATACCGGGCAATTAAACGACTATATGCGGAGCTTTGAGGCTCTGCACCCGCAATATCACATTGAAGTGCGCACGTTTCGTTCGCAAGCGCAGCTTTTTGAAGAGTTAAGCGCGGCCATTTCCGCGAACGCGGCCCCGGATGTGGCGGAGATCGGCGGTTTGTACGGCGTTGCCCAGCTGGCCGACTCCGGCATGATCGTACCTTTGGATGAGAAAATCGGCGCGGGTTTATGGACCGATTTGCATCCGGCGTTCGTGTCCCAGTTTACGTATAAACAATATCGATGGGCATTGCCGTTCGGCGGAGAAATACCGGCCATGTTCTATAATGCGGATTTGGCCGGACATGCCCGGTTGACGTTTGCGCAGGAGGGAACGAGTTTTCCCGAGACGATGCAAGCCGCCAAAAAGATGACCTTGGACGTCAATGGCGACGGGGTGACCGATCATTGGGGATTGGCGATT
>Ga0207870_100146_pt1 | contig 71003 bp, 67 predicted proteins | sample CeladaPassage60B_FD_187477 | JGI IMG/M metagenome (GOLD analysis project Ga0207870, IMG submission 187477) | Cellulose-adapted microbial communities from the Joint BioEnergy Institute, USA - Passage3 60B (SPAdes) (version 2) | ecosystem: Engineered > Bioreactor > Continuous culture > Unclassified... | reverse complement strand
CTCTCAGGTTCAATCCTTCTAAACCGCAAGCGCGCATCCACCAAAGCAGACGCACACTCACTCAAAGGCGCCCACACTTATCGGCTATCCCAAATTGTCAAAGAGCTGCATCCTCGCGACAGAAGCGAAACTGTATCAAACCACCCGCCACTCCGTCAACCCCCCACTACACAGCGCTTTCTCGTTTTTTGGATCGCAATCTCAAGCGATGCGTAGCGGCGAGAAATGAATTCTAACCGTTCTGAATGAGTTCTGTCAACTCCCCGATATGTTCAATCGGGATCACATCCATTCCCGGGATCGGCTGTTTGGGTCGGTTCGCTCGGGGAACCCAAGCGAGGTGAAATCCCAATTTCGCCGCTTCCCGGAGGCGTTCCTGTCCTCTGGGCGCTGGACGAATTTCACCCGCCAAGCCAATTTCGCCGAACGTAACGAGCGAAATGGGAAGCGGTTTGTTGCGCATCGAAGAGAGTATTGCCGCCACGACGGCAAGGTCCGCCGCTGGTTCGACGATGCGGACACCCCCCACGGCGTTGAGGAAAACGTCCCATTGGGTGGTGGCGACCCCTGCATGGCGATGCAGGATCGCGAGCAACATCGCCAGTCGGTTGCTTTCCAAGCCGACGGCAAGGCGCCGGGGATTGGGAGTGGTCACCGGATCGACGAGGGCCTGGATCTCAACGAGGAGCGGACGGGTTCCTTCGACTGTCGGCAAAATGACGCTGCCGGGAACGTCCGGGCGATGTTCGGAAAGAAAGATCGCCGATGGGTTCGCTACGCCTTTGAGTCCACGATCGGTCATTGCGAAGACACCGAGTTCGTTCGCGGCACCGAAGCGATTTTTGAACGCGCGAATCAAACGAAAGTTCGCGTGGGGATCCCCTTCGAAATAGAGGACGGTGTCAACGATATGTTCCAGGACACGTGGTCCTGCCAAACTGCCCTCTTTGGTCACGTGACCGACCAAAACGATCGCAGTGCCGGTGGTTTTGGCGAAGCGGGTGAGCATCGCAGCGCATTCCCGCACTTGACTCACCGAACCCGGAGCCGAGGTAAGGCTCTGGGTGTAGAGGGTTTGGATCGAGTCGATCACGGCGACCCGGGGTTTTTGTCGCTCGAGTGTGGCGAGAATCCGTTCGATTTCGATCTCAGCAAGAAGCGGCAACGCAATTTGGCCCAATCCCAAACGATCGGCACGCAGTGCAACCTGTTCCGGGGACTCTTCCCCTGTCACATAGAGGGTTGGTCCATTTTTTGCCGCTTCGAGCGCCCCCAGACACTGTAAAAGCAGGGTCGACTTGCCAATGCCCGGGTCGCCACCAAGTAGGACAACACCTCCCGGCACTAACCCGCCGCCTAAGACTCGATCCCATTCCGACAGTCCGGTTGTGATCCGTTTGAGCGGTTGGCGGTGCACCGCGTCAACCGTGACGATCGCAGCCGAGACGTTCCCGGCGAGGGATTGCGGTGTGGCGACATGCCCCCGGCCGCTGGCCCCGCGCGACAGCGTACGAACTTCTTCTAAGGTGTTCCATTCGCCGCATTGCAAACACTGCCCCTGCCAACGCGGGTATTCGGCGCCGCATTGGCGGCATTGGAAATGGGTCGTCGCTTTGGCCATCGTTCCCAGCCAGCGCGCCTTGCTCAACTTCCAAAGAAGAATTCGGCCTTAGGCAGCGAGCGCTCCATCGCTTGGAGCCGCTCTCTGGCAAATTCTGCGAACACGTTGATTTTTCGCGAACGGAATTTGTCTTTGGGGATGATGATCACGAAAGGGGTATAGAGGGGTGGGTCGAGCGGGAGCGCCCGTAAATCCGCTGCGCGGATCTCTTCAAGAAGCGCTGCACGCGACGCGATCGCAACCCCAATCCCCGCTGCCGCAAGGTGTTTGACACCAGCGAGCGTCCCGATTTCGGCAGCGATATTGAGCGACATGGGGTCGATCCCCGCATTTTCGAAAAACTGCTCGGCCAATTCCCGGATCGCGTTACCGGGGTCGCGCTGGATGAGCGGATATTGCGCCAATTCGTGCGCAGTAACCCGCTTTTTCCCCGATTTTGCGAGTGGATGGCCCGGTGCGAAGATCGCCCACAATTCGTCACGACCAGCCGGAATCTCTTCGATGTGGGGATCATCGGCGACGATTTCGATCATTCCCATGTCGAGTTCGCGGTTCGCGACCCGATTCTGGGTCAATTCCGAGTTCCCGACGATCAGGCGCGGAGTCACGTTGGGATGGCGCCGCTTGAACTCTTCGATGAGCCGGGGCGCCCAGTAAGCGGCAAGCGTCGTTGAACAGCCGATCGTCAGTGGCCCGCGCAACTCTTGAGTCAATTCACTGATTCGGGTTTCGAGCTCGTCGTCCAAGAGAATCATCCGCTCGGCATAGGCAAAGACGATCTCGCCTGCAGGGGTCAAACGCAATTTACGGTGGCTGCGATCGATAAGCGTGGTATCGAAATGCTCTTCGAGTTGTTTGATCTGAAAGGTCACCGCAGGTTGCGTCATGCCCAGCCGTTCCGCGGCACGGGTGAAGGAACCCGATTTGACGACGGTATAGAAAACACGCAAACGGCGATCTGCCATGGTCTATCCTCCTCTCTTTTTGTTGTCGTTTAAACGGCTGGGCCGCGAGGCACGCGGACGCGGGGTGGGCGATTTCGCAGCCGTTGCCAACCCTTTGGGCAATGGAATCCCGAAGAGGCGGGAGACCTCTTCCGGAGGCAATTCTTGCCACATGCCGCGTTTGAGTCGGGGCGGTAGCGCAATCGGACCGTAACGCACGCGGATCAGGCGACTTACCGTATACCCCAGTGCTTCGAACATACGCCGCACTTCGCGGTTACGCCCTTCGCCAATCGTCACCCGATACCAGTGGTTCGCGCCTTGTCCACCGATATCGACAAGGGTATTGAACTGAGCAGGGCCATCCTCGAGCACGATCCCCTCCAGCAATTGCGTTTGATCCTCAGGGGTCAAGGTACCCAGAATTCGGACGGCGTATTCCCTTTCCCACCCATAGCGGGGATGCATCAAGCGGTTGGCCAAATCGCCATCGGTAGTGAAAATCAGCAAACCAGAAGTATTGAGGTCGAGCCGCCCCACCGCGAGCCAGCGGCCGCGGCGCAAAACGGGCAAGCGATCGAAAACCGTGGGACGGCCTTCCGGGTCGTCGCGCGTAACGAGCTCCCCTTCGGGTTTGTGGTACAGAATCACCCGCGGAAACGCCGTTGCCCGGCGCCATTCGATCAGTTTCCCGTCCAGTTTGATGCGGTCTCCGGGTTTGACCCGGTCACCCAGTTGGGCGGGCCGATCGTTGAGCCGAAGGCGCCCGGCGCGAATCCATTCTTCGACGGTTCGGCGCGACGCAAGCCCCAATCGAGCCAGAACTTTTTGCAGACGCTCTCCCGGTTGCGCCGCTGACGCTGGTGCGGCACCGTCACGGACGGAATGTGTGTTATTGCGTGTCATGGTCGATGGCATTCCTGATTTTGGCCGCATTCTCTGCAGCGACTTCGGGCAATTGCGGCAGTTCGTCACGGCTCTTGAGACCGAGATCACTCAACAAACGCGGCGTGATCGCCCACAACGCCGGCCGACCCGGGCCGTCCCGATGTCCGACGATCTCGATCCACCCGCGCGCTTCGAGTTGTCGCAACAGATTGGGTGAGAGCTCGACACCGCGAATCTCCGAAATTTCGCCGCGCGTCACAGGGCCCTGGTAGGCGATGATCGCAAGGGTTTCGAGCATGGCGCGGCTCAGGTGTCGGTTTTGCTGCGCAAAGAGACGCGCGAGATAAGGTTGAACCTCAGCAACGGTGCGAAAACGCCACCCTTCCGCGACGCACACGAGGGAGAGCGCCCGCCCTTCCCATTCTCGCTGCAATTCTGCAAGCGCCGACGCAATGATGTCGCTACCGGGGTCGGGGTCGAAGCATTGGCGTAGTTCCGCGATGGTCAGCGGCCGATCGGCAGCGAAAAGAATCGCTTCGAGGATACGGCGTACCGGCCAGTGAGCGGAGAGTTCCTGGTTGCACCGCATCATCCCTTCCCCTTTTCCCAAACCACAGGGACAAGCGCTTCGTCTGCGGCTTCACTGAGCACGACGACGATGGGCGCAAGGGGTTCCTCTTGGGTCAGGTCCACCGCACCGAGACGTGTCAGTTCCAACAACGCGAAAAACGCCGTGACCAGGTACCGTCGGTCAGCGGACGGGGGTAGCAGTTCCGACAACGTCAGCGGCCGGCGCGCCAGCCGAAGCGTCTCCAAAAGCGCCTGAGTCACCACGGCGACGGTGAGCGGCTCTTCGACCACTTCGTGGGGACGCCGCTGCTCCTGTCGCGCCAGGAGCCCCCACCATGCGCGCGCAAGCGCTTGGAGCGAGGGTGCCGGTATCGGAGAGGGTTCGATCGGTTCTGCCACTTCGACAGGGTGCGCCCAGGTGAAATCGCGACCGGCGCGAGGCAATCGATCCAGGGTCTCTGCCGCCTGGCGGTACTGCTCATACCGCAGGAGTTGCGCCACGAGCCGGGCCCGCGGATCGTCTTCCGACGCATCTTCGTCCGAAGTTGCCTCCGCAGCGCGTGGTAGCAGGAGCCGCGCTTTGAGCGCGATGAGGGTTGCAGCCATCGCAAGGTACTCTGCGGCAAGATCGAGGTCGAGCGCCTTCATCGCCGCGACGTATTCCAAATACTGCTCAGTGAGCTTCGCCACGGGAATGTCCCGCAAGTCGATCCGGTTCTTGCGGATCAGGAACCACAAGAGGTCGAAAGGGCCCTCGAATGCTTCCAGCAATAGGCGCAAAGCCTGCGGCGGAATATAGAGATCTTCAGGGAGCTCCGCAAGCGGCGCGCCATAGAGGCGCGCAACCGGATGCTGCGCTTCGTCGCGCGTTGCGTTCGCCGCAGAGGTAGACACGGTGGATCTCACATCAGGTGTAGTCGATTCCCATCGCTTCCCGGACGTCGCGCATCGTCTCTTGGGCGACTTTACGCGCTTTTTCGCAGCCGTCAGCGACGATCGCCCGCACGAGCGACGGGTCGTCCAGATAAGGTTGCGCCCGTTCGCGAAACTGCGCCTGTTCCTTGAGAATTGCGTCGAGAACCGGTTGTTTGCATTCAAGACAGCCGATTTTCGCGGTTCGGCACCCTTCTTGGACCCATTGGTGACAGGTGGCGTCGGTGTAGATTTTATGGAATTGCCACACCGGGCAGCGCTCTGGCTCACCGGGGTCGGTCCGACGCACACGGGTAGGATCGGTCCGCATCGTGCGCACTTTTTTGGTGACGATTTCGGGCTCTTCGCGGAGAGCGATCGTGTTGCCGTAACTTTTCGACATCTTCTGTCCGTCGAGGCCAGGCATTTTCGCCGCTTCGGTCAAAAGCGCTTCCGGTTCGACGAGGATCAACCGGTGCCGCCCTTCAAGATAACCGTACAGCCGCTCCCGATCCCCTAACGTGAGGCTTTGCGCCTCTTCCAACATCGCTTTGGCTTGCGCGAGCGCCTCGTCGTCACCGTTTTGCTGGTAACGCGTTCGCAACTCCAGGTAGAGTTTTGCCCGCTTCCCACCCAGTTTTTTCACCGCTTCGAGCGCTTTGGCTTCGAATTCCGGTTCTCGGCCATAAAAATGGTTGAAGCGGCGTGCGATTTCCCGTGTGAGTTCGATGTGCGGCACCTGGTCTTCGCCCACGGGAACCCGATTGGCGCGATAGATCAGGATGTCTGCTGCCTGCAGCACCGGATAACCCAGAAACCCGTAGGTGGTCAGGTCTTTGTGCGACAGTTTTTCGATCTGGTCCTTGTAGGTAGGAACCCGTTCCAGCCAGCCAAGCGGCGTGCTCATCGAAAGAAGCAGATGAAGCTCGGCATGTTCGAGCACGCGCGATTGGATGAAGATCGTGGCTTGGTTCGGGTTGATCCCAGCAGCAAGCCAGTCGATGATGAGATCCCATGTGTGTTGCGCGATCGATTGCGGTTCATCGTATTGCGTGGTCAGCGCATGCCAATCGGCAACGAAGAAGAAACAGGGGTACTCGTCTTGAAGTTTCACCCAGTTTTTCAAAACGCCGTGGTAATGTCCAAGATGCAGTCGCCCGGTGGGGCGCATGCCAGAGACGACGCGTTCCGCGTACATGAACATCAGACTCCTATGCCGACCAATGAGAGAAAAAACTGTCGAAAGAGCGCATAGAGCGGCCAGAGGATCATCGACAGGCCGCCAGAGAACAAGAGCAGCAATACGATCACCATGCCGTAGGGTTCCAAACGCGCAACCCAACTTGCCAAACGGTACGGCAATGCCGCAACCAACATGCGTCCCCCGTCGAGTGGCGGAATGGGCAAGAGATTGACGAGCGCCAAAATCAGGTTGATGTGAATGCCCGCGTCGCTCATTCGAGCCAGCGCTAACCAACTGCCCCCCGGCCCGAACAGGAAGGCCACTTTGAAAAGGAGCGCCCACACGAGCGCTTGGGCGAGGTTGATCATCGGACCAGCCCCCGCGACCCAAAACATGTCCTGCTTGGGGCGGCGCAGGAAGCGCGGATCGACCGGAACCGGTTTCGCCCAGCCAAAGAGCATCGCGGGGCCACCGAACAGGGTCGATAACGTGAGGATACCGACAGGAACCGCGACCGTTCCGACCGGATCGATGTGTTTGATGGGGTTGAGCGTGATACGCCCTAGCCGCTCCGCGGTGCGATCGCCGAAAGCGCGCGCCACGTAACCATGCGCCGCTTCGTGCAAGGTGATGGCAAGTAAGACCGGAATCGCCCAAATCGCGAGCGTCGCGATGAGTTCTGCCATCACGTTTCGCTTTCAACCACTTCGAGCCCGAGGCGAGCCGGATCCCCCAAGCCCAGGCGACGGATCACAGGCGGGCGTTCCGTCAGGTCGATGATCGTGGTCGCACCCTGGGGCATCTCTTCGGTGTCGACGACCGCCGCGAGTACGTGCCCCAACTGGTCGAGGATCGCATCGGGGTCGGAAAGTGGTTCTTCGGCACCGGCGGGTTGAACGGTCGTTGCTAGTAGCGGCGCACCGTGCGCTGCCAACAATGCCTGCACGACCGGGTGGTCGGGCACGCGCAGGCCGATGGTTCGCCGTTTCGGATGGAGCACACGACGAGGAAGTTCGTGCGTTCCCTCCAAGATGAAAGTAAATGGCCCTGGCGTACCGAGTTTGAGCAAACGATATTGTTGATTGTCGACCCGGGCGTATTGCCCCAAAATAGAGAGGTCGGGACAAAAGAGGGTGAAGAGGTGATTGTCGTCAACCCCCCGCAAACGGCGGACTTGCACGAGCGCGTTGGCGTCCCCCACCGGCCAGACCAGGGAATAGCTGGCGTCGGTAGGAATCGCGACGATCCCCCCGTTCGCCAAGATTTGGGCGAGTTGCGCAATCCCACGGGGTTGCGGATTGCGGGGATGGAGCGGTATTCGCTTTGCGGTCATAGAAAACGATTATACCTGCTGCATCAAAATTCGGCGCGCAAAGAGCAAGTCTTCCCACGCCTTTCGTTTGTCTGCCGGGTTGCGCAACAAATAGGCGGGATGGTAGGTGACGACAACGGGAATCCCGTGGTAATCGAAGCGACGACCACGCGCTTGGGCGATTTTCACCTCTTCGTCGAGGAGCGCAAAAGCAGCTGGCTTGCCCAACGCGACGATGATGCGGGGCGCAAGGAGCGCGATTTGACGCGCGAGGAACGGGTTGCAGGCGGCGATCTCTTCCGGGTGCGGCGTTCGGTTCAAAGGGGGGCGGCATTTCACCGCGTTGGCGATATAGACATCCGCACCGCGTCTGAGCCCAAGGGCAAAGAGCATCTCATCGAGCAACTTCCCTGCCGGTCCGACGAACGGCTCTCCCTGGCGATCCTCTTCGCGTCCCGGCCCTTCGCCGACAAAGAGCCAGCGGGCACGGTGATCCCCTACACCCGGCACCGCTTGGGTTCGCTCACGCGACAACGGACAGGCTTGACAGCGGCGAATCGCCGCTTCGAGCGCCTCCCAATCCATCGTGGCGATCTGCTCGGCCCGCTCAGGGGATCGCGACGAAGGGGGCTCTGGCGGCGCCTGGGGTGGGGTTGGTTGGCGGGACGCCTGACGTTGTGTCTGCTGGCACGGGTAGCGCGGCGCCGAACGGTCGGTATCGATCGTGACGTCCTGGGGGTTGGTTTGGGCATCGGTCTGCGTCTGCGCAGAACGATCGGAGATAAGCCAACGGGACCGCAACCGCCAAAGCGGCGTGAGTTCCATCGCATCGAGCCATGCGAAACGGCGCAACGGATCGGTCATCGCGCGCTCCCGTCTGCGGTGCGATCCTTGCGCATCACCCAGGCATCGATGCGCTGGCCATCGGGTAGGCGATAGTAGGCTTTGCGGAGCGCTACCCGCTGGAAACCATGCCGTTCGTAGAGACCGATTGCCGGTCGATTGTCGGCTCGGACTTCGAGCCAAAAGGTGGCCGTTTCCTGGTTATGGGCGAAGAAATGGGCCAGTAGGCGCGCGCCAAACCCCTGTCGGCGATAGGGTTGCGCTACGACCAGATTGAGTAAATGGGCTTCGTCAGTGACCCACAGGCCCACGAGATAACCGACAGGACTGTGATTGCAGCGAAGCGCCCAACCTCGCTGGCACGCATTGGGTTGCCAACAGGCCACAAAATGGTCCGCTTGCCAAGGCATGGGCTGGCATGCTGCCTCAAGAGGAAGGAGCCAATCGAGATCAGCACGGGTAAGCGGATCGATCGTGACCGCGTTCATGCCCTACTCTGTGTTGCCGCTTCGCGTTTCTTTGCCCGTAACGCTTGCTGTTCTTCCAGGGTCAGCGCGACGCGCTCCCGGACATAAACCGGTTGCGCTGCATCGGCGGCGACGAATTGCTCCTGCGCGGCGGCTGCGCGCGCCGCGGCAAGGAGCGCTTCGGGCGCGATCGCGTCGATCCAGCGCGTTTCGAATGGCGCTGGCCACGATTCCGGCCAACCCTCTGCGAGGCGAAACCCCGCGAAACGAAATTCGGTACCATCGGGATCAATCGCGATCTCATCCCAGCGGGCGGTATGCGGTGAGACGAGTGCGGGTTCCGAACGTGGTTGCCATTCCCCGCCCGCGGTCACTTCGAACCAACGGTGGTACCACTCACCCATGCGGGCGTCGGCAGCAACCCAGACGCGGCCACTCGGGCCCTCCGGGTATGCCGAGCGCCCGACCAGTGCCAGCGCGTCGAGCGCCAACAGAGGTTTGCCCAACGCCATCCCCATCCCCTGCGCCACCGCGCACGCCAAGCGAACCCCGGTGAATGCCCCGGGTCCCGCACCGAACGCGATCGCATCGATCTCCTGCTGCCAGTTGCCAAGCCCCTTTTCCGCAAAAGTCTGGGCAATGGCCGCGAGCAAGTGCTCGGAGTGGCGTGCATAGCCCTGAAGCTTACGGGTATGCACCGCCTCATCCCACTGGACGGCGACGCACGCATGGTCAGAAGCGGTATCGAAAGCCAAGATTTTCATGCCTGCGATTGTACCGAGAAAAGCAGGTACAATCGTGTCACCATGAAGTTTCTTTTCGACCTCTTTCCGCTGATTGCGTTCTTTCTCACCTACCAGGTGCTGAATGTCCTGCCCGACTGGCGCGACGCGCTGGCGCCTTGGTTCGGTGACGGGATCGAACCCGATCGGGTGCCCATCCTTGCGGCCACCGCAGTCACCATCGGCGCGACTGCGTTGCAGATCGTCTGGCTCAAAGTACGACGCAAACCCGTCGACAAAACGCTCTGGGTCACCTTTTTCCTCGTGACGCTCTTGGGTGGAGCAACGATTTTCTTTCACGATCCCCGTTTCATTCAGTGGAAACCCACTGCGGTCTATTGGTTCATGGCGCTCGCGTTATGGATTGCGCGTTTGAGCGGCCGCAACCTGATGGAACTTACGCTGCGCCACCATGTCCAATTGCCGCCGCGAAAGTGGCGTAGCCTCTCGGATGCGTGGTCTGGTTTCTTTCTTTTTTTGGGCGCGCTCAACTGGTGGGTGGCCAGCCACTTCAGCGAAGCGGTATGGGTCCAGTTCAAGCTCTTCGGGACGTTGGGATTGACGCTGCTTTTCGTCGTGGGACAGGCACTTTGGCTACACCGCCACGCGCTGCCCGATCCTTCGGCGAATGCGCCGAACGCCACCGGTTCGAGACAGGGTAAAGAAAGTTAGTATGAATCCGACAGAAAAGACACAAGCGATCCGAGAACGGCTTACCGCCGTGCTTTCGCCTTACCGACTGCAGATCGAAGACCAAAGCCACCTCCACGCCGGGCACAACCCCGCCGCGCAGCACGGCGGCACCCATTATGCAGTGACGATCGTCTCCGACCAGTTTGCGGGCAAACGCAGCATCGAGCGGCATCGCATGGTCTATGACGCGTTGGGTTCGCTGATGAACTCGATCCACGCGTTGGCAATCACCGCGAAAACGCCGGATGAACCGTGACACTTTTATTGGGGTGTAACACAGAGTTTGTAAGACATATTTTGGTACGTTCAATTGACTTCGAAAGGAAAGCGATGAAAACCATTAGCCAGCGCATGATCCGTTTGACCGCTGCATCCGTCTTTGCGGGTGCCTTCGCACTCCCCCTCTGGGCTGGAGACGTTGCCAAGGTCAATGGACAGGCGATCCCAGAATCCCACCTTCAAGCGATTCTCGACAAACAGATCGAGCAAGGGCAAAAAGACACGCCGGAGCTTCGCGAAGCGATTCGGGAGGAGCTGGTCCGCCGTGTCGCGATCGAGCAGGCGGCAAAAAAAGCAGGGCTCGACAAAGATGCGAAAGTCCAAGCGGAAATGGCACTGGCCAAGCAAGGCGTGCTGCTGCGCCACTATCTCACTCAATACATGAAAGACCATCCGGTTACTGACGCGGAGCTCCAGGCTGCGTATGAAAAGATCAAAAAAGCGTTTGCGGGCAACGAGTACCACGTACGCCATATCCTCTTCGAGAGCGAATCTGCCGCGAAGCAGGCGATTGCCGATCTGAAATCGGGCAAGGTGAAGTGGGAAGAACTGGCCAAACAGTCGAAAGACCCGGGTAGCCGTGAAAAAGGGGGCGATCTGGGCTGGGCGACCCCCGAGATGTTCGTCAAACCGTTCAGTGACGCGATGACCCAGTTGAAGAAGGGGGAAATGACCGAACAGCCCGTGAAAAGTGAGTTCGGTTGGCACGTGATTCGCTTAGACGACGTACGCCCGCAAACGCCACCAGCGCTCGAGTCGATTCGCGAGCAACTCACGCAACAACTGCAACAGCAGAAGATGGAGCGCCACATCGAGGAGTTGGTCGCGAAAGCGAAGGTTCAATAACGATCGACCGCGGCTCTTGAGGAGGTAGTACGATGGCTCGCTGGTTGGAAGCCGACGCGATCGAGCAGGTTTGGCGTTTTCGTCACGCATGCAAGCAGTTCGATGCGTCCCGTACCATCCCGGAGCACGATTGGGAGGCAATCCTAACGGCTGCTCGCCTTTCGCCAAGCTCTTTCGGCTTCGAACCGTGGCACTTTTTGGTGCTCCAAAATCGTGCGGTTCGGGAAGCGTTACTTCCTGTGGCATGGGGCGCACAGGGACAATTTCCCACGGCCAGCCACGTCGTGGCGATCCTGGCGCGCAAGGACGTGCGTTGGGATTCGCCTTACCTTGCTGCACACATGCGCGAGGTGAAGCGTCTCGATGACGCAACCATTGACCAAAGGCAAACCCGTGTGCGCAATTTCCAGGAGCGTGAGTTCAAACTGCTCGAAACACCCACGGGGCTTTTCGAGTGGTCGGCGCGCCAATGCTACCTGGCATTGGCGAACATGATGACCGCTGCGGCGCTTCCGGGGATCGACTCCTGCCCGATCGAAGGGTTCGATCGCGAACAAGCCGAAGCGATTTTGAGCCGCTTTCATCCGATCGACTGGACAACATGGGGACTTGCGGTCTTTGTCGCATTCGGTTACCGCGTCGTCGAACCACCTGAAAAAACCCGTTGGCCGAAGGATAAAACCGTTACGGTTTTGTGAATCAGCGCACGGCACGATCCCGTACGCAAAAAGCCCACCCGTTCCGGGTGGGCTTTTTGGTTCCTGCTGCTGGGAACGCCCAGCAGCACGATGGCTCACATGCCCAGCGCGAACGCTTCGTCGGTGAACGCAACGGTCACCTCGGCCCCATCGACCACCGTTTCCGCAAGCGCCGTTGCGTGCGGCAGGATATGGTCGGCATAGAACCGGGCGGTGTCGCGTTTGCCTTGGTAGAAGCGCGGATCGGCGGTATCTCCTTGGGAGAGACGCTGATGGGCAACGAGCGCCGCACGCGCCATGTGCCAACCACCGCAGACGATGCCGAAGAGCTCAAGGAGTGGTACCGAGCTGGCGTGCGCCGATTTCGGATTGCTCTGGTAGTTCGCGACGATGAACTCGACCCCTTTACGCAGCGCAGCGATCCCCGCTTCGAGACGCGTCGCAATCCGCCCCAACGCCGCATCACCGGTGGCACGCAGTTCGACGACCGTTTTTTCCATCTCTTGCGCCAATCCCTGCGCGACCATCCCGCCGTTGCGCGCGATTTTACGACCGATGAGGTCGTTCGCTTGAATCGCGGTCGTCCCTTCATAGATCGGGGTGATGCGGGCGTCACGGAAATGTTGCGCCGCGCCGGTCTCTTCGACGAACCCCATACCGCCATGCACCTGGATGTTGAGCGAGGTCATCTCCACCGCCCGTTCCGTGCACCACCCTTTCACCACGGGAATCATCAGTTCGACATACGCCTGACTGCGCTGCCGGACTTTTTCGTCGGGGTGGTGACGGGCAAGGTCGAACGCTGCGGCGACATGGTAGTTCATCGCCCGCATCGCTTCGGTATGGGCCTTGATGCGCAAAAGCATCCGGCGGACATCGGGGTGTTTGATGATCGGCACGCGCTCACCGCTCTTTTGCCCCACCTCGAACCCTTGAATGCGTTCTTGCGCGTAGGCAAGGGCTTGCTGATAAGCGCGTTCGGAAAGCGCCAGCCCTTCCATCCCCACGGCAAAACGGGCTTCGTTCATCATGATGAACATGTACTGAAGCCCTTTGTTCGGCTCACCGACGAGTTCGCCGATCGCACCACCTTGGTCACCAAATGCGAGCACGCAGGTGGGGCTGGCATGAATCCCGAGTTTGTGTTCGATCGAGACGCAGCGCACATCGTTGCGCGCCCCGAGCGAACCATCCTCATTGACGAGGTATTTGGGCACGACGAAGAGCGAGATCCCTTTTACCCCTTCCGGCGCGTCCGGAAGCCGGGCAAGAACGAGATGGACGATGTTGTCGCTCATCTCATGTTCGCCGTAGGTGATAAAGATCTTCTGCCCGAAGAGTTTAAAGCGTCCATCGCCGATGGGTTCGGCACGGGTCCGTACCGCGGAGAGGTCAGAACCTGCTTGCGGTTCGGTGAGGTTCATCGTTCCGGTCCATTCCCCGCTCACCATTTTGGGCAGGTAGAGCTGTTTTTGCCGGTCGGTGCCGCAAAGCATCAGCGCTTCGATCGCACCTTGGGTGAGCATCGGGCAGAGGGAAAAGGCCATGTTCGCCGATTTCCACAGCTCCATCACCGCAGTGGAGACCAACTTCGGCAATCCTTGGCCACCATATTCGGGATCGCAGGCCACCGCGGTCCAGCCCGCTTCGCGGAACTGCTGGTAGGCCGTTTTCCACCCGCTCGGGGTGATCACACGCCCATCTTCCCAGCGGCACCCTTCTTGGTCGCCCACGCGATTGAGCGGTGAGAGCACCTCGGTTGCGAATTTCCCACCCTCTTCGAGTATCGCTTGCACTACGTCTGGGGTGGCATCTTCACAACCCGGCAACTGGCTGATCTGTTCCAGACCGCACAACTCTTCCATCACAAAGCGCATATCGCGCAACGGCGCACGGTATTCACTCATTTCGCACACTCCTTGGGATTACAGTTTTTGGGTCAATTCCGGGACCGCTTGGAAAAGATCGGCGACCAAGCCGTAATCGGCAACCTGGAAAATGGGGGCATCGGGGTCTTTGTTGATCGCGACGATCACTTTCGAATCCTTCATACCGGCCAGGTGCTGGATCGCACCCGAAACGCCGATCGCGATGTAGAGTTCCGGCGCGACGATCTTGCCGGTTTGCCCCACTTGCCAGTCGTTCGGTGCGTAGCCGGCATCGACCGCGGCGCGCGACGCGCCGATCGCGGCGTTGAGTTTGTCGGCAAGCGGTTCCAACAACGCGTGGAACTGCTCGGCGCTGCCCAAGCCACGCCCACCGGTCACCACGACACGCGCCGCAGTGAGTTCCGGACGCTCCGAGTGAGTTAATTCACGGCTTACCAATTCCACTTTGGGGCCGGTAAAGGTCACGGACAACGATTCGATCGGTGCCGCCGCGTCCCTTTGCGCAACTGCGTCGAACGCGGTGGTCCGCACCGTGAGGACGAGCGGCTCATCGTCGCAGGTGACGGTTGCCAGCGCATTACCCGCGTAGATCGGGCGCACGAAGGTTTTCTCATCGACGATGCGGATCACGTCGGAGATTTGCGCACGATCGAGTTTGGCTGCGACACGCGGTGCGACGTTTTTGCCGAACGCCGTCGAGGGGAAAACGATATATCGTGCCCCCTGCGCCGAAGCGAGCACCGCGTCGGTCACCGCCTCTGCGGTGTGGCCCGCGAGTTCCGGCGCGTCGGCTTGAAGCACTTTCGCCACGCCGTCGCATTGCGCTGCTGCTTGAGCGGCGCCGCCACAATTAGTCCCCGCAACCAAAACCGTCACATCGCCAAGCTGCTTCGCCGCTGCGATCGCATGCGCCGTGCTTGACACCAAGGTTTCGTCGTTGTGTTCCGCGACCACCAATACGGAATGTCCCATTGCACGCTCCTTCGCATTCGGTTAGATGACTTTGGCTTCGTTCTTCAACTTCGCGATCAACTCGTCGACGTCGGCCACTTTCACGCCACCCTGCCGTTTCGGAGGTTCTTCGACTTTGAGCGTTCGGATCCGCGGGGTGACATCGACACCGAGCGCCTCTGGGGTGACGGTGTCGAGCGGCTTTCTTTTCGCTTTCATGATGTTGGGCAACGACGCAAAACGCGGTTCGTTGAGGCGCAAATCGGTGGTGATCACCGCAGGAAGCGCCATTTTCAAGGTTTCCAATCCCCCGTCGATCTCGCGCGTCACGGTGACGGTTTGCGCGCCCGTGTCGACCTCGACTTTCGACGCGAACGTCGCTTGCGGCCAATTGAGCAACGCCGCAAGCATCTGCCCGGTTTGGTTCGCGTCGTCGTCGATCGCTTGCTTACCCATGATCACAAGCTGCGGCGACTCTTTGGCGACCAGCGCGGCCAAAAGCTTTGCCACCGCGAGCGGCTGCAGCTCGACTTCGGTCTGGACTAGGATCGCGCGATCCGCACCCAGTGCGAGCGCCGTACGCAGCGTCTCTTGACACGCGGCAACCCCAGCACTCACCGCGACGACTTCGCTGGCGGCGCCTTTCTCTTTGAGGCGCACCGCCTCTTCGACGGCAATTTCGTCGAAGGGGTTCATCGACATTTTGACGTTCGCGGTATCGACACCGCTACCATCAGGTTTGACTCGAATCTTGACGTTGTAATCGACCACGCGCTTGACAGGGACCAAAATTTTCATCGCGCTTGCTCCTTGCTTTTGGATGAACGACGGTTTACCATACGGTATCGTATGGAAGATACGATAGCGCAGTTACACCGTTGCGTCAAGAGGTTTTCGAACAACTGTTTGATATGAATCAACCCCAAAACCTGCCGAGCAAATCGCTCAACCGCGACGCGTGGATTCGCGCCGCGATCGACCTCTTGGCCAAAGAGGGGATTGCCGGTTTACGGGTCGAACGGCTCGCGCACCGCCTGGGCGTCACCAAAGGGAGCTTTTACTGGCACTTCAAAGATCGCCGCGATCTCCATCTGGCCGTGCTCGAACACTGGAAAGCGGGGCGAATTGCCGATATCGACAAGCAAACCCGGTGTCCATCCGGTACGGAAGCAGAACAACTTTTGCACGTGATCGATGTCTATAGCGCAAGCCGGAACCCCCGAGGTATTCTGATCGAATTGGCGGTACGTGAATGGGCACGGCGTGACGAAGCAGCGGCTGCGGTCGTGAGTGAAGTCGATGCGGTGCGACTCGACCGGGCACGGCGCTTGTTCTTGGCGTGTGGTCTGGACGAAGCGACCGCGACAGCCCGCGCAGCGCTCCTCTACGCTTACGTTTATGGCATGTCGTTGCTATTGCTTCCAGTCGCCAGTCACGAACTCGAAGCGATGCGGCGTCAGATCGCGCAGTGGATCGCTGCGTGCCCGTCTCGAACCGCTTGATAGCAAACCGCTTGTTGGGGAATTGCTCACCGAGATCACACCCATGATTGCCTTCGCTTCAGAAAACGCCCCGGTGGCACTGCACTGGTTCCGGAGTGACCTCCGGCTGCGCGACAACCCGGCTTTGACCGAAGCCGCGCGTTTTGGTGCGGTGGTTCCGGTCTGGATCGACGATACCACGATCCCACCAAACGAAGCGCCGGGCGCCGCGTATCGATGGTGGACACGCCGTTCGCTCGTTGCACTCGACGACGCGCTGAAAGGAAATCTTCGCTTTTTTCGTGGCGATCCGTCCGTGCTGCTTCCCGATTTGGTGCGCCGCTACGGGGTGCGTCGGGTGACGTGGACCGAAGCGTATGAACCGTGCGTCCGCGCGCGTGACACCCTGCTCGCCACTTCCTTGACCGAGCTTGGGGTTGAAGTGGTGCGCCGCAACGGGTCCCTGCTCTGGGACCCAGAAACGATCGCCAAGCCGGACGGTACGCCATACCGCGTCTTCACGCCGTTCTTTCAAAAGGGGTGCCTCGCTGCGCCATCGCCCCGCACGCCGCTTCCCGCGCCAGACCTTACCCTAGTTCCCCGTGCCGCGTCGGAACCGGGCGTCGAGCCAGCACCGGAAGCCGAATGGGAGCGAAAGCTGGGGACGCAGTGGACGATCGGTGAAGCAGCTGCCCACACTCGGCTCGACGCCTTTTTGGCAAACGGCCTTGCCGGGTATGCCTCGGGGCGCGACTTTCCGGCACGCCCCCATACCTCGCGCCTTTCCCCCTATTTGGCGCACGGAGAGATCTCACCGAACACCCTGTGGTACGCGGTAGCAGGACGGGCTTCGGCCCGCGATGTCGCAAAATTCCGCGCTGAGCTCGCTTGGCGAGAGTTCGCACACTACCTCTTGGTTCACTTTCCCCAGATGGTCACCGAACCGTTCCGCCCCGAATTCACCGCCTTTCCCTGGGAGGAGGACGACACGCTGTGTCGTCGCTGGCAACGGGGCGAAACTGGAATCCCGATCGTCGACGCCGCGATGCGCGCGCTTTGGCGCACCGGTTACCTGCACAACCGGTTGCGGATGGTGGTCGCCTCATTCCTGACCAAGAATCAGCTGCTTCACTGGCGCGTGGGTGAGGCGTGGTTTCGCGATACGCTCGTCGATTACACTCTGGCCAGCAACGTAGCCAGTTGGCAGTGGGTCGCAGGATGTGGCGCCGATGCAGCGCCCTACTTTCGCATCTTCAACCCCGTGTTACAAGCGGAAAAATTCGACCCGGACGGATCGTTCATCGCTACCTACCTTCCCGAACTCGCTAAGCTCCCGACACCCGCGCGTTTCGCGCCGTGGACGGCATCCGAGGCAACTCGGGAAGCGGCCGGACTCTTTTTGGGAAAGAATTACCCTCAGCCAATCGTTTCGCTCGTCGCTTCCCGCGCCCGAGCGCTTGCCGCGTATGCGCGCATCAAAGCGTCTACTAGCGATTGAATCCAGCTGCGGTCAGGAGCTGTTGGGTGTACGGATGCTCCGGACGATTGAGCACTGTGGCTGTCTCCCCGCTTTCGACCACTTTTCCGCGGTAGAGGACCACCACCCGATCGGCCAAGTACTCGACCACCGCCATGTTGTGGGTGATGAAAAGGAGCGACAGGCCACGTTCGACCACCAGGTGCGCCAACCGTTGCAAAATTTCCGCTTGCAGCGTGACATCGAGCGCACTGGTGATCTCATCGCAGACGAGCAGCTCCGGTTCAAGCGCCAATGCCTTCGCGATCGCGATCCGTTGCCGCTGTCCTCCCGAAAATTCGTGCGGATAACGCTGTAACGTCTCTGCCGGCAAACCCAAAGCCGTCACCCACGCTTGGGCCCGTTGCCACCGATCGGCGTCGTCGACGCCGATGCGATGCACCGCCATGGGTTCGGTGATGAGCGCACCAATGCGCCGTTTCGGGTTGAGCGATGCGAACGGATCTTGAAAAACCACCTGGACACGACGTCGCACGGGTTGCCACGCGTGGCGCGGACGGTTTTGCATCGGTGTACCAAAGAGCGAAAGCGTCCCAGCGGTGAGCGGCTGCAAACCGAGTACCGCGCGCACCAACGTGCTCTTGCCTGATCCCGACTCTCCGACCACGGCGACCACTTCACCGCGCCGAATCGTAAGATCCACGCCGTCCAGCGCTTTGACGTATCCAACCGTACGCCGGAGCACGCCACGCTGAATCGGGAAATAGACCCGCAGATTGCGTGCGTCCAGAATCGAGGCGTCGCTGGGCACAGCTGCACACGCGGTGTCAGCCTCATTGGGCGATGCACTCGTACTCATGCCCGTTTGGCGGCACCCTTTCGGGCGGGGAGGAAGATGACGCGGCTGCGCGGCCCACAGACGCCGGGTATAAGGGTGTTTGGGCGCTTGCGTGACCTCCGCCACCGTGCCCATTTCGACGATGCGCCCGGCTTGCATCACCGCGACGCGATCGGCCACTTGCGCGACCACGTCCAGGTCATGGGTGATGAAGAGCATCGCCATCGCATGGTGGCGTTGCAACGTGCGAAGAAGCTGCAGGATCTCCGCTTGCACCGTGACGTCGAGCGCGGTAGTCGGCTCGTCGGCGATGAGCAGTTTCGGTTGCGCCACCAGCGCCATCGCGATCATCGCCCGCTGCCGCTGGCCGCCCGAGAGTTGATGGGGGTAACTGGCTGCGATCCGCTCGGCGTCGAGTTGCACCTCGGTAAGCGCAGCGGCCACCGCCGCTTGCCGCCCGAGGGGCGAGAGGTGCGGCGCGTGGAATTCGAGCACTTCAGCGATCTGCGCGCCGACTGTCATCACTGGGTTGAGCGCGCTCATCGGCTCTTGGAAAATCATTGCCACGTGCGCTCCGCGCACTCGTGCCGCGACATCCGGCACCAAGAGGTTACCGCTGATCCCGGAAAGGGTCGCCTGCCCAAGCGCGGGCGCGAAAACCCCCGTAGGCAAAAGGCCCAACAGCGCTTGCGCGGTGAGCGACTTCCCCGACCCCGATTCCCCGACGAGTGCGAGCGTTTCGCCGGCCGCAATCGAAAAGGTGAGGTCTGAAACCAGCGGCTCTGTACCATTGGCCAGTGTGATGGTGAGCCCTTCGACCGTGAGCAAAGGGTCTAACGTCATCGCCCGTTCCGCTCCAGGCGCGGGTCGAGCGCGTCGCGCAACGCCTCACCCAAGAGGTTATAGGCCAAGACGGTCATCAAGATCGCACCACCGGGAAAAAGTGCCAGCCACCAGTTGAATGCCGCGCTCTTCACCGCCTGATTGAGCATCTGACCCCAAGAGGGTTCATCGACGAGCCCCAGTCCGAGAAAAGAGAGCGTCGCTTCCGCCAGGATCGCCGACGCGACGCCAAACGCCGCCGCAACGGCAAGCGGCGCAACGGCGTTGGGCAACATGTGGCGAAAGAGCACGGAACGCATGGGCAATCCCGAAGCGATCGCCCCTTGCACGAACTCGATCCCGCGCAAGCGCAAGAATTCGGCCCGGGTGTAGCGGGCGTAACCGGGCCAGGCGGTGAGCCCGATGATCACCATCATCAACGGGAGCGACCGCTCGAAAAAGGCGACGAAAGTCAGTAAGAGAAACAGAGTGGGCACCGCTTCGAAGATTTCGACCAAGCGCATCCCGATGAGGTCGATCCAACCCGCAAAATAGCCCATTGCAGCGCCGATCGTTACCCCGATCACGAGCGCGACGCCAGTGGCGATGAAACCGATCGATAGCGCGATGCGGCTCGCGTGGATCATCCGCGACGCGACATCTCCGCCTTGGTCGTCGGTTCCCAGCCAGTGCCACCGCTCTGGGATCGCGGCAAGCGGCGGTTCGAGCGCCGTGACCCCGTAATCGCGCAAATAATCTTTCGGAGAGTAAGGAATCGGCGCCCACAACGCGTGGCGCACTTCCCCCGCACGCTCTGCCTGCCGCCAGGTGTCATAGACCACGAGCGGTGAAGGTTTGAGCAACGCACTGGCGATGCCCCAAGTGAGCGCCACCACACCCAAACCGATAACCAGACGGCGCGCCGCCGAGATACGGCGCCAACGCAGCAACACGACCGCGCTCCACCACCCGACCCACCACGCGACGTCTTCGGCAGTGAATTGCGCGAAAAGCGGAAAAGCCCACCGACCATCGGCGCGCTCGACCCAGAGCGGCAGTGAGTTGGCCAAAAGCGGTGCCCAGGCCGCGACGGTTGCAAGCAACCCCAACCACACGAGCGCAAAGCGCACCGCGCCCCCCATTCCCGCGATGCGACGCAGGAGTGTGTTGTGCGTCACATCACCCTTCATAGCGCACCCTTGGGTCAGCGACCGCGTACGCGATATCGGCGACGAGATAGCCGATCAGGGTCAAGAGACCGGAAATCAACGTCAGAGAAAGCACCAATTCTCGATCCCGCGTTTGAACCGCTTCGACCGCGAGCCGGCCCATCCCATCGATCGAAAAGAGCGTTTCGACGATCACCGACCCGGCGATCAGCGACGGCAGCAGCGACGCCGTCACGGTGATCAACGGCAAGAGCGAATTGCGAAACACGTGCCGCCACAGCACCACCTGCTCCGGCACCCCTTTGGCCCGGGCCGTTCGGGTGAAATCAGCGGCAAGGTGCTCAAGGAGCGACGCCCGGGTGAGTTTGGCCAAAAACGCGATCCCTCCATAAGAGAGGGTAACGACCGGTAAGATCAGATGCCAAATGCGATCGAAGAGGAATCCCGGCGCCAAGATGGGCACGGTGACCCGGACGAGCAAGAACCCGACGGCCAACCCAACCAGCCCAGCGACCACAGGATGGCGTAACCCAGCACGTTTGCTGCGCCGCGCTGCGGCGACAAACAGTCCGGTCGTCGCAAGCGGCAACACAAAGAGCAGCAACCAAGCGCCAAAGGACGGCGTCACCGGCCAAAACGGCGCATCGAGCGCCTCGCGAGTAGAGAGGCCGCCGGTGGGGAACCAGTGCCAATATTCGGCGGAAGCAAAAAAGCCGATCAACAGGACTCCGACCAGCATCGGCGGGGCCGACCACAACACCAAGAGCAGCAGCGACGAAAGATGGTCGAAACGGCTACCGCGCCGCGCCGCCGCGGCAACACCGATTGCGATCGCCCCCAGATAGATGATTGGTGCGGAAAGGAGATTCAACAGGACCGTGACCGGTACCCGTTCCGCAAGAAGATCCGCGACCGGTCGTCCGTACCGAAAACTCACGCCGAGGTCGGGTGTTTTGAACGTCGGCCACCCGGTAAGCGCCCCGCTTTCGTCACTTTCCCAACCCAACGGCGATATGTGGTTGAGCCAGCGCAGGTATTGCACCGTGAGCGGCTGATCGAGGCCGTAGAGCCGGTTGTAGTACTCGGTGAGGGCCTGCTTCGCTTCGGGTTCGAGATTCTGTCCTTCGACCAAGGTTGCCGCCGAGATGCCTCCCGGCGCAGCGGCCATCACGACGAAGACGACAACGGTGATTCCCAAGAGCGTCGGTACCAACCACAGCAACCGCCGCAGAAGATAGCCGAGCATCGCGCAAACCTCCTGTGCTCACACGTTGGGAAGCGCTGCAGCGATCGCGCGTGCAGTATGCTCCGCCGCGATCCCTGCCGCCCTTTGCCAATCGTCACCGCTATCGGCATAGAGAATCGCACGCGACGAATTGAGAAGGAGCGCGGGAAACGCGCGCGACGCGAACCCGGCCGCAACGGTTGCTGCGATGTCGCCCCCCTGTGCGCCGATGCCAGGGACGAGGAGCGGCGCAGAAGAAGCGATTGCGCGGACACGAGCGATCTCTTCCGGATAGGTGGCCCCGACGACCAACCCGGTCTGCCCATGTGGGTTCCAGCGTTCGACCGTCCAACGCGCTACATGTTCATACAACCGTTCGCCAGAGGCCAAACACGCAAATTGCAGATCATCGCCGCCAGGATTGGAGGTGCGGCACAGGACGAAGAGGCCGCGATCGGGGTAGCGCGTCCAGTAAGGCGAAAGCGAATCGGTGCCGAGGTAGGGGTTGACGGTGAGTGCGTCGGCCTGATAACGCGCAAACGCCTCTTGCGCGTAGAACGCTGCGGTCGAACCGATGTCCCCACGTTTCGCGTCGAGGATCACAGGGATCTCCGGCGCATGGTGGCGAATCGCTGCAACCACCCGGGTCAGCACCGCCTCCCAGCCGTGTGCGGCAAAATGGGCGAATTGCGGTTTGAATGCAGCCGCATACGGAAGTGTCGCTTCGACCACCCCGATGAGAAACCGCTCCACCGCCTCGGAGATGGGGAGAGATCGCAACGACTGCGGCAACCGTTGCGGGTCCGGGTCGAGCCCAACGCACAAAAGCCGTCCCGGATCTTTTTCCCACAACGCAGCCAACTGCGCACGAAAGGGAGGGCGGTGGGTTACCGCGTTCATCATTTACTCCTCGTTTTCGAATCGGTCACGCCCAAGCAAAGACGGTACCGAAAAACCAGATCAAACCAGCCCAGTTGTGATCCAAGAAAACCTGAAAGGCCTTTTTCGGATCACGCGTACTCAATGCGGGCAATTGTGCCGTCCAAAAGAGCGCGATCACGAGAAGCGCGGCCCAATAACTGGGGCCAACGACCGCAATCCGCCCCGCAACTGCCCAGCAAAAGAGCGCCGCGAGCTCCAACGCGACGATTGCCGTGACATCCCAGCGGCCGAAGAAAATCGCCGAGCTGCGAATCCCGATTTTGAGGTCGTCGGGACGATCCGCGATCGCGTACGCGGTGTCATAGGCGATCACCCAAAAGAGGTTGCCGACGAAGAGCCAGAATGTCGTCGCATCGAGCGAACCCCAGAGCCCCGCGTCGCGCACCGCGACGAACGCCATCGGGATGCCGAACGAGAACGCAATGCCCAAAACCGCTTGGGGGATCGGAAAAAAGCGCTTCATGAACGGGTAGATCGCTGCAACGAGCGCAGCGGGAAGCGCCCACACCAAAACCGCACGCCCAAGGGTCGCGGCAAAAACCGCAGCCAACGACGCAAGCCCGGCTGCCACCCACAGTGCGTGGTGGTGCGGGATCGCACCGGATGCCAGCGGACGATCCGCGGTGCGCCAGACGTTGCGATCGAAATCACGATCCGCCCAATCGTTGATCGCGCAGCCCGCAGAGCGCATCAGAAAGGTTCCCATGAGAAATACGGTCAATGTCCAGGCGGGCGGTTGCCCGCGCGCGGCAAAAAAGAGGGCAACGAATGTGGGCCAAAGCAGCAACAGTGTTCCGATGGGCCGATCACCCCGGATCAACCGCCAATAGGCGGACAGCGCAGCGAAACGGGTCGTCATGGATCGGGAAAGCACGAACAAAGCAGTCATTCTACCGGGTTCACAGCGCGATGCGACGGCCACGCACCCGCTTGATGCAAGCCGGGGTCGAGTGTCGCGATACCGGGCAAAAAGAGTTCTTGAACCAACAAGGGCTTTCCAAACCGCCAGAAGCACGAACGGCGCGCCCAGAGCGCGGCGCGCTCCTCACCCGAGCGCAACAGCGCATGGTGCGCGGCGCGGCGCCACAAGGTATGTCGTGAATCGATGCGCGCCGCTTCGATCGGACCGCGAGATACCGCAGGATCGTCGAAGAGCAGTGCCCCAAGCGGCCGAGTCCCGACACGGAAAAAGAGCGGCCAGGCGGCGCGCGCCGATGCAACGAGCACGGACCGGGCAAAGACCACCGCCACACCGTCGGCGATGAGCGCGACTTCGCGCACCCAGGCGATGCGCGTTGAGACGCCCAAGAGCGACCGCTCGTCGAACGCAACGGGCGCGCGCCCTTGCGCAAGCGGCGCCACGCGAAGCAACTGCTGGCAATGTGCCTCGAGACGCGCGGTCAAGGAACCGCTGCCGAAGAGCCAACGGCGCCACGCAGGAAGAACGGCAACTGCATTCCCATACCAGTGTGCAGGGAAGCCAGCAGCGGATGCCTCACGCATGGGGTGCCCACCGCGCGTGGGGTACCCAACGGGCGATCAATCGATCGACCAGCTCCGGCTGCGTTTGGACCAGCTTGTCGGCCAACGCCTGCGCCGCTGGAATCAGGGCTTCGTCGCGCGTCAGATCGGCAACCCGCATCATCGGCACGCCACTTTGTCGCACGCCTGTGAGCTCCCCTGGGCCCCGCAATTTGAGATCGGCTTGGGCAATGCGAAAGCCATCGCTCTCACGCTTCAGTGTTGCCAACCGTTCGCGCGCAACCGCCGAAAGCGGTTCGTCATAAAGCAAAACGCAGAACGATTCACTACTTCCCCGCCCGACGCGCCCCCGGAGTTGGTGCAGTTGCGCCATACCGAACCGTTCGGCATGTTCGATCACCATGAGGCTGGCGTTGGGCACATCGACGCCCACTTCGATCACCGTCGTCGCCACCAGAATCGAGACGGTTCCGGCAACGAACGCGCGCATCACCTGCTGCTTTTCGTCGTGCCCCATCCGACCATGCAACAACGCGATCGCGATCTCGGGCATCGCATCCCGCAGTTCCTCGAAAACCGCTTCGGCAGCGTTGAGCGCAAGCGTTTCGTTCTCCTCGATGAGCGGACAGACCCAATAGACCTGTTTGCCACTGGCGCACCAGGCGCGTACCCGCGCGATCAACTCTCCTTTTCGCGACAGCGGCAGGAGCGTCGTGGTCACCGGTTTGCGGCCAGGCGGCCGCTCGTCGAGGAACGAGAGGTCGAGATCGGCGTAGCAGGCCATTGCCAACGTACGCGGGATGGGCGTTGCCGACATCATCAAGAGGTGGGGCCGCCAAGCGCTACTCTTTTCCCGCAACCGGGCGCGCTGCCGCACTCCGAAGCGGTGCTGTTCGTCGATGACCGCAAGCGCCAAGCGCGGCAGCGGCGTGCGCGTTTCAAAAAGTGCGTGGGTTCCGACGACGACCATCGGTTCCCCCTGCTCGAGCCGTTCGTTCAGCGCCTGGCGCACGCGCGCTGGGGTGCTCGCGGTGATCAGTTCCACCGGCGCGACCCCTTCGAACCAGGGCGCAAGCTTCTGCGCGTGCTGTTCGGCAAGGATTTCGGTAGGCGCTGCAAGCGCTGCTTGAAAGCCCGCGCCAACGGCGCGGGCGATCGCAAGCGCCGCCACCACGGTCTTGCCGCTACCGACATCGCCCAGAACCAACCGATGCATCGGAGTGGGCAGCGCCAGGTCGTGCGCGATTTCGCCCACAACCCGCCGTTGGGCGTTGGTCAGGGTAAAAGGCAGGCGCGCTGCAAGCGCCCGCTCCGCCCGATCGGCATCCGTGCCGCTGATCGCAGGCGCTGCCCACGTCAGACGCGCCAGACGGGCGCGGCGCATCGACGCTTGTTGCGCGACGAGCTCGTCGAACGCCAGTCTGGCACGGGCCGCGCGCCACTCGGGCTTTTCGGGGACAAGCCCAGCTGGCGGCTGGTGCAACAGGCGAACGGCGTTGGGTAACGCGGGGAAGTGCCACCGTTGCCGCGTTTCGTCGTCGAGCCATTCGTCAAGCGCAACCACCGCAAGTGCTTTGGCCACCCAGCGCCGCAAGTGGGGTTGATTCAGCCCCTCGACACTGGGGTAGATTGGGGTGAGCGTCGCAGGAAGCGGGGTTTTGGGGTCGATCAGGCGCGGGTGGATCATCTCGACCCCACCGAAGTAGTGCCAACGCACCTCGCCATACCACCGCCAACGCCGCCCGGCCTTCAGTTTTTGTTGCGTGCTGGGGTAGTACCGAAACCACCGTCCGACGAGCGTTCCGCTTGCGTCCGCCAAATGCACGATCAACTGCTTCCCCGCGCCCGCTCCGCGGGTGTGCTCTTCCACCCGCACGATCTCCCCTTCGACGAGCGCTTCGCTCCCCGCAGTCAGTGCCGCAATGGGGGTCACGCGGGTGAGGTCTTCGTAGCGCAAAGGCAACAGCCAGAGGAAATCCTCTGGCTGTTCGATGCCCAAGCGCGCAAGCCGCTCAACCGTTGCCGGTCCGATGCCGGCCCACTGCTCCAGGGGGCTGCGTGGCGGTGGCGATGCGCTCACTGCCCGAGGTAGAGAATCGCGTCCGCTTCGACCAGTCCCCCTTTGGGGAGTGCCGCAACTTGAACGGCAGCCCGCGCCGGGAAAGGCTCGGGAACGTAGTGCGCCATGATCGTGTTGAGCTGCGCAAAATCGGCCAGATCGGTGAGGTAGATGGTCAATTTCACCGCGCGATCGAGTCCCGCGCCCGCCGCTTCGGCGATCGCTTTGAGGTTTTGGAACATCCGGTGGCACTGCGCTTCGAACCCCTCTTCGAGCGCCATCGTGGCCGGGTCGAGCCCCAATTGGCCAGAGATATAAAGGAAATCACCCGCTTGCACGGCCTGCGAATAGGCGCCAATCGCCGCAGGGGCGTTGGCGGTGTGGATCGTTCGTTTCATCGACGAAATGCTCCTTAGCCACGAATCACGATGTCACAGTTGAAGCGGTCCAACACCTTTTGCATCGCTTGCCGGGTGTTGGTGTTGATGAGGATCGGCCCCATGAAGTTGGCTTTGAGCCCATGGCTATCGGGGTGCGCATCGTCGCGACGGACGATCACTGCGATCACGACCTCTTCTGGCGCCGTCGCCTGAAGGAGCGCCACTTCGTCGTCGGAGAGTTCCAACTCATAGCGCACCCCCAACGCTTCGGGCACGACCAAAGAGAAAGAGATTTCTGGGTCGTCGACCGACTGCAAAATGAACACGCGCGGCGTTTCTCCCTGCGCCGGTTCTTCGTGGGCCAACACGAATTGTTTGAGATGCCCGAGACCCGCCAATCCATTGGGAAAGTGGATCACTTTCGAGTCATCGACCTCGATCTCCCCCAGCACCGGACTCGTCAGTTTCATGGTGTGCTCCTTTTTTCCTCTATTTTACGATCATACACCAGCACCCGCGAAATGGCTCGCGATCACGCCTCTTGGCGAACCTCCTGCGGGCCGTTGGCCAGCGCCCAGATGAGTTGCGCTTCAGCAAGCGACACGCCACACCGTTTCACCAGTTCTTCCGGTTCGGCCCCTCGACGTGCCAACGCCAGCGGTTCGGCGTATTCCGGTGAAACGTTCGCGCTGGCTGTTGTGGATCCGAGCTCCGCACGGGCATCCGCCGCTGGCGACACGTTGGACGTTCGGGGCACATCCGTGTGAGAGGCTGCTTCTCCTGCAGCCCCTTTGATCGCTTCGATTTCCGCTTGCAACGCGGCAATCTGCTGCTGCTGCGTTGCAATGACCACCCGCAACTGCTGAATCTCCTGTTGCCACGCACGCGTTTCCAGATGGGTCGCGAAAGGGTTGCCCGCGTGGGCGGCAAGCGCCTGACCCGCGCGCCACCACCGCCACCCTTCGACGAGCAACCACGCCAAGGAAACCGCCATCACCACCATGACGAACGCTGTCATCGCACCCGCTCCCCGCTTCGATTCTGGCTTTCCGATGTTAGGATTGTAGAAAGCCCATCGAGTCGATCGCGGGCAAAATACCGAGGATTTCTCCGGGCAATTCTTCGATGAATCGATTTTTCCTTTTTCTGGTCGTCACTGCGTTCGCCACCGCGGCCTGGCGGGAAACCACGTCTGCACCGGGAACGATGGCAGCGCTCTCCAAAGCGGCGATCGACGGCGCGGGGCAAGCGGTGACCTTGGCGATCGGGTTGATCGGAGTGATGAGCCTCTTTTTGGGGTTGATGCGCATCGCCGAAGCAGGGGGGCTTCTTTTGATCATCGCGCGCTTGTTGCAACCGCTCATGGTACGCCTCTTTCCGGACGTACCGGCGAACCATCCGGCGATGGGTGCGATGGTGATGAACTTTTCCGCCAATCTTCTCGGGTTGGGAAACGCCGCCACCCCTTTTGGCATTCGCGCGATGGAGGCGCTCGAGCGGTTGAACCCCCACCCGGGAACGGCGACGAACGCGATGGCGATGTTTCTGGCGCTCAATACGTCGGGACTGACCTTGTTGCCCACTGGGGTGATCGCGCTGCGTGCCAGTTTGGGGTCGAGCGATCCGGCCGCGATCCTGCCCACCACGCTGATCGCGACCACCTGCGCGACACTTACCGCTGGGTTTGCAGCGTGGGGATTGGCGCGTTTTTTTCCTGCGGGAAGCAGACGGACTGTGGTAAAGCCAATGGATGAAGCACCCAGTGACGTGCACGGGGCAGCGGCAACTCAGGAACTTCCACCGCCGCCCGAGGCGACGCTGGACCCGCAAACCCAAGCAGCGCTAGAAGAAACCCCTTCGTTACCGCCCTACCCCCTTTGGGCGACAGGTCTTTTTTTTGCAGGCATCCTCGCGCTTATCCCGGTTTCGCTCGCGGTTGGCGCTGCGCTTTCGGCCTGGCTGGTTCCCGGGTTGATCGTCCTCTTCCTCCTGTTTGGTGCGGTGCGCCGCGTCCCGGTCTATGAGCAATTCGTCGAAGGGGCGCGAGACGGTTTTCAGGTGGCGTTGCGCATCATTCCTTACTTGGTCGCGATCTTGGTAGCAGTTGCGATGCTGCGGGCAAGCGGGGCGCTCGACGCGTTCGTCATACTCCTCTCGCCATTGACCGCACCCATTGGATTACCCGCCGAAGCATTGCCGATGGCGCTGCTTCGCCCCTTTTCTGGGTCGGGCGCGTATGCGGTGATGGCAAGCATCCTGAGCGACCCTGCAACTGGGCCGGATACGTTGGTGGGGTGGCTCGTCTCTACCCTCCAAGGATCGACGGAGACCACTTTTTACGTGCTCGCGGTCTATTTCGGAGCGGTTGGCATCAAGCGAATCCGGCACACCTTGGCTGCGGCGCTCCTTGCGGATCTGGCCGGGATCGCCGCAGCCGTGGCAGCCGTTCATTGGCTCTACCCAGACGTCTGACCGAATGGAATCACCCCAATGCATTTTCACACCAAAAGAGGAGACAACCATGAAAATCGACCGCAAAGCGGGCAGCTGGCAAGCGCTATGGGACAATTTCCGCTGGCAAATCCCGAAGCGGTTCAATATCGCGCACGCCTGCTGTCGGCGCTGGGCGGATGACCGTGGCCGTCTGGCGCTGCTCTATGAGGACGAAACGGGCCACCGGGAAACGTGGAGCTTTTGGGCGATCCAAAAAGCGGCCAACCGCCTCAGCAATGCATTGCGTTCGTTGGGTGTCACAAGAGGAGAGCGCGTTGCGATCATCCTGCCGCAGCGCCCCGAAACCGCGATCGCGCACATCGCAGCGTACCAGATGGGCGCAATCGCCCTGCCCCTTTCGCATCTCTTTGGCCCCGAAGCGCTCGAATACCGGTTGAACCACGCTGCCGCGAAGGTGGCGATCGTCGACGAATCGACGCTGCCCAAAGTGGAAGCGCTGCGTGAACAATTACCCCAGTTGGAATCCGTCCTGTTGGTGCGCGCCCAGACGGCCTGTGCCGCAAATGGTTGGATCAAGGACTGGCAACGGTTGCTCGACACCGCTGCCGACGATTTTTCCCTGGTGACCACAGCAGCCGACGACCCGGCCGTGATCATCTACACGAGTGGGACCACCGGAAACCCCAAAGGGGCGTTGATGGCCCATCGCACGCTGCTGGGCAACCTACCCGGTTTCGTTTGCTCGCACGATTTCTATCCCCAACGGCGCGACTTCTTCTGGTCACCGGCCGATTGGGCGTGGACCGGGGGGCTTTTCGATGGTCTCCTCCCCACCTGGTATTTCGGCCAGCCGCTCTTGGCATACCGGGGACGGTTCGATCCGGAAAAAGCCTATTGGCTCTTGGCGCACTACGAGGTACGCAATACTTTCCTTTTCCCCACCGCGCTCAAAATGATGATGAAACACTGCCCGGAACCCAAACGCCACTTCCGCTTGCATCTGCGCACGATCATGAGCGGCGGCGAAGCGGTCGGCGAAACGTTGCAGGGGTGGGCGCAAACGCAACTGGGGGTGACGATCAACGAAATTTTCGGTCAGACCGAGATCAACTACCTTCTGGGCGGATGTCGCGCGATCTGGCCAGCGAAGCCCGGCGCAGTCGGTTTGCCCTATCCGGGACACGAGATTGCGGTGCTCGACGACGAAGGAAACGAACTGCCACCTGGCGAAGAGGGCGAGATCTGCGTCCGACGCAGCTGCCACGGCACGCTCGACCCGATCTTCTTCCTCGAATATTGGCGCAACCCCGAAGCGACCCGAGCGAAATTCTTCGGCGACCCGTCCGACCCCAACGCCTGGGGGCGAACGGGAGACCTTGCGGTGCGAGACGCCGACGGCTATTTCTGGTATCGCGGCCGGCTCGATGACGTTTTCAAAAGCAGCGGCTACCGCATCGGACCCAACGAAATCGAGAACTGCTTGATGAAGCATCCGGCCGTAGTGAATGCCGCGGTGATCGGCGTGCCCGACGAGACGAAAGGCAGCTACGTCAAAGCGTTCGTCGTCCTGCAACCGGGCTGGCAAGGCAATGACGCGCTGGTCGAGACGCTGCGCAACCACGTGCGTCAGTATCTTGCCCCGTACGAAACGCCGCGGGAGATCGAATTTCGCGCCGAACTCCCGATGACCACCACTGGCAAGATCCAACGGCGTGTATTGCGTGACGAAGAGGCAGCGAAACGGCAGAAAAACCCGTGACCCGATCAAGAGATGAGCGCGACCAACGTCTCCCCTTCCCAGCGCGCTCGCCCGGCAGCAACCAGCGCCGCGGCAACCCATTCGGTGAGTGCTTCCGGTGATTGGTGGAGAAAGCGGTCGTTGGCCTGCACGAAGAGCGGAATCGTGGCGAGTGCGCTTCGGATCGCGTCGCGCGTCAACCGCCGGTGTTCCAACAGGTAGAACGCGAAACAGGCGCGAAGCGCGTTGCGCGCGATCCGCTCGGGTTCCTTGGCAAACGCTTCGAGTCGCCCCCACGCACGGTCGAGCGCGCCTGCAAAGTCCTGAAACGGGGCGCCGTGCCCGGGAATCACCCATTGGACTGCCAGCGACTGCAATCTCTTGAGCGTATTGCGGGCATCCGGTAGCGCGTCATGACTCCCCAGCACGTTCCCGAAGAGGATTCCGAAGCCATCGGCCCAGAGCGCGTCGCCAGAGAGCAAAACGCCGTGTTCCCGGTTGTAGAAGACCAACGCGGTCGCGTCGTGCCCCGGTGCCGCGATCGCCTCCCAGCACAACCCACCCGCCACGAACGTGTCACCAGGCGCGATCGTCTCATCGACGGAAAAGGGCTCTGCGTTTTGTCCGGCGACATCGAGTAACAGCGCGGTGCGGTCCCAACGGGCGACGATCGGCGCCAATGTCTCAGGAACAGTGATTCGGCAACCAAAGGCGCGCTGGACCGCCGCGTTACCCCCGATATGGTCGGAATGGGAATGGGTATTGATGAGGCGCGTCAGGGTTCGCCCCCGCAATGCGGCGTTCACCATCGCCACCGTTTCGTCGGCTTCGGTCACGTAGCCACTATCGACGAGCGTTGCCGTCTCGCCGTCGAAGAGCAGAACACTGTTCGACGACAACCAGCCGCGTTCAAGGACCTGGATCGATTCGGGCAAGGAGGCAGTCATGCGCACTGGGTACGCTACGGCGTTTTAGGACTCACCCGGGAAAGCGCGGCGGGCGCTTTTCCAAAAAGGCGGTGACGCCTTCGGCAAATTCCTCGGTTGCGCTACATGCCGAAAACGCATCCGCCTCTTCGAGCAGCTGCGCCTCCAACGTATGTTCCATCGACTCGGCCAAGAGCCGCTTCATGCGCAGCAACGCATGGCGCGGACCATGTGCCCAACGCGTCGCAATTTCCATGACCCGCGCTTCGAGCTGGTCATCTGCGACGATCTCACTCACCGCGCCCGCAGCAAGCGCCTCTTCGGCTGAAAACCGTTCGGCAAGGAGCAGCCACCGCGCCGCGCGCTTCGCACCGACCGCGCGGGGCAAAAGATAGGACATCCCCCCGTCGGCGGAAAGCCCGATGTTGAGGTACGCGGTGGTGAAGTACGCCGAGCGGCTCGCCACCACCAGATCGGCCATCAACGCAAGCGAAAGCCCAAAACCCGCGCACGCGCCGCGCACAGCGGAAACTACCGGGAACGGCGCATGGGTCAACCGCTCGACCAGGACGTTCGCCGCCCGTTCGATCACCGCGCGGTATTGCGCTTTGCGGGTTTCGGGGGAGAGCGCCAACGAACGGTGAAAATCACGGATATCCCCCCCAGCCATGAAGTGATTCCCCGCGCCAATGATGATGAGCGCCCGAACTTCTGGGAGGTCGTACAGCATCCCCGCTGCGTCGGCCAGCTCTTCGAGCATCTGCATCGAAAGCGCATTCAACGATTCGGGACGGTTGAGTTGCAGCGCCCAGACCCCCGGCGCTTTTTCGGTGATCACCAAGGTTTCGTACGTTTTCATGATGCGTAAATCCCTCTTTCTGGTGCGTAGGGTTTGCTATGCCGTTTGCCGTGCGCGCATGTATTCTGGTGTTGCGACAAATACCGTCTTCTCCACGGTGGTGTACTCAAGTCCCTCCTCATCGCGCCAAACAGCGACGAACGTGGGTTCCGAACGGCCGACGGTGACCAGTTCGTGCGCCACCGTCTCTAAGACAGTCTCTGGCAGGACGAATTCGGCCCACAGCGTGGTTCGTCCGGGACGCCGGTAGCGAATCGACGCGGCTTTGTCCCAAACCACGGTACGCTCCGGGAGATTGTACGCCAGCATCACCGCAAACATGGGGTCAGCGGCCGCGTAAAGGGCGCCGCCGAAGGTTGCACCGGCGGGGTTTCGTGTCCGCCACGTGTGCGGCAGGCGTACGACGATGCGGCGCAGATCGGGGTCGATGCGTTCGACCCGCGCGCCAATCGTCCGGTAAGAGGGGTAAAAGTTGAACCCCCACCGCAGCACGTGGTGCCAATAGCGGCGGGGGATATGGCGCATCAGCGGGGAGCGCATCGCGCCCCCCCGATGCTCAGTTGGCCAATTTTCATACGCGTTCGAAGATGCCCGCAGCCCCCATACCGGTACCGATACACATCGTCACCATTCCGTATTTCACTTTGGGGTCGCGCTTCATCGCGCTCATCACCGTCGCGGTGCGGATCGCGCCGGTTGCGCCCAACGGGTGGCCCAACGCGATCGCGCCACCCAGCGGGTTAACCTTCGCGGGGTCCAACCCCAGCTCGCGAATCACCGCGAGCGATTGCGCCGCGAACGCTTCGTTGAGTTCGATCCAGTCAAGATCGTCTTGCCGGATGCCCGCGCGTTCGAGCGCCTTGGGAATGGCCGCGACGGGCCCGATTCCCATGATTTCGGGCGGAACCCCCGCAACCGCATACGCGGCGACCCGCGCAATCGGCGTCACGTTGTAGCGCTTCACCGCTGCTTCCGACATCAAGAGCACCGCTCCCGCACCGTCCGACATCTGCGAACTGTTCCCCGCCGTGACGGTTCCCCGTGCCGCAAAGACCGGCCGCAAGCGCGCCAGCGACTCGCGTGAAGTATCGCGACGCGGTCCTTCGTCGGTATCGGCAACCTGTTCGACGACACGGGCTACCCCCTGCGCACCGGGCAGGTGGGTTTTCACGGGATAGGGCGCGATCTCGTCGCGGAACAACCCTTGGTCGATCGCAGCGAGCGCTTTCTGATGCGACGCCAGCGCAAACTCGTCTTGGTCGTCACGGGAAATGCCCCATTTTTGGGCGACCTTCTCTGCGGTGAGCCCCATCCCAAACGCGATCGCGTAGTTCTCCTCTTTCTCGAACACGGCCGGGTTGAGACTGACTTTGTTCCCCATGATCTGCGGCATCACCGACATCGATTCGGTACCCGCCGCAATCATCACATCGGCCTCTCCCAAACGGATACGTGCCGCGGCATCGGCAACAGCCTGCACACCAGAGGAACAGAACCGGTTGATGGTGATCCCCGGGACGCTGTTCGGAAAGCCAGCCAACAGCAAGCCGATGCGGGCGACGTTCATCCCCTGCTCGGCTTCCGGCATCGCGCAACCGACGATCACGTCACCGATCTCGTTGAGATCGAGTTCAGGCACTTGTGCCACTACTGCTTTGAGTACATGGGCGAGCATGTCGTCCGGCCGCACATGACGGAACATCCCGCCTTTTTTCCCGACCGGTGTGCGAACGGCCGCAACGATATAGGCGTCTTGAATCGCTTTACTCATCTTCTCTTCCCCTTCTCGATCAGTTGCGCAACGGCTTACCGGTGGTCAGCATGTGCTGAATCCGTTGCTGAGTTTTCTCTTGTTTGAGGAGTTCGACGAATTCGTGGCGCTCGACCTCCAAAATCCATTCGGTCGAGACCCGCATCCCGGTTTCGACATCGCCACCGCAGAGCGCCCGTGCCACCGCAGTGCCCACGCGGAAGTCGTATTCGCTGATGAAGCCGCCTTCGAGCATGTTGATCAGGAACATCTGACAAGTGGCAATCCCGTTGCGTCCCGCGACGACGATCTCACGCTCGGGAAGCGGCGCCTGATAGCCCGCTTCCGCGATCGCCCGGGCGCGGCGGATCGCAACGTAGAGGAGCTCGCGCGGATGCATCACGATGTCGTCACCCAAGCGGCCGAAGCCCATCTGGATCGCTTCGAGCGCGCTCTTCGCCACTTGCGCTTGCGCGATGGTCTGGAACGCGGTCTGGATGAACGGGAAGACGTCACCGCCTGCTGCGCGTTGCGCCATCCGGTGCGCCTGCAATGCGAACTCTTTGCACCCACCACCTGCGGGAATCAATCCGACCCCGACTTCGACAAGCCCTACATAGGACTCATGGGCGAAGACGCGGTGCGCCGCGTGCATCACGAATTCGCACCCGCCACCGAGCGCCATTCCCTCTACCGCAGCGACCACCGGCACCGTGGCGTGCTTGAGACGCATGCTCGCTTCCTGGAACTTCGCGACCGTGCGCTCAAGCAGATCGAATTGCCTTGCCGCGCACGCTTCCGCGACTTGCTTGAGGTTCGCCCCTACGGCAAAGGGTGCTTCGTGCCAGATCACCAGTCCGTCGAGTTCACGCTCCGCGCGCGCCACCGCTTCGAGCACGCCGTCGAGCACTTCGTCACCGATCGCGTGCATCTTGCTTTTGAACGAGACGATCCCGATGCGCGGATCCTGATCGGGACGACGCCACAGCCGAACCCCGTCGTTCTCCCACAGCGTCTCGCCGCGGTCAATGATCGCTTCGCCCAGGACGCGATCGGGGTAGAGCTGACGCTCGTAGACCGGCAACGCGCGCCGACCCACCCACGCAGCTTTGGCGGGGCTATAGGAACCTTGCGGGCCATGGACTGCCCCTGCGACTTTTTCGACCCACGCCGGCAGCGGAACGTTCGCCATCGCCTTGCCCGCAGCGATGTCGGCCGCGATCGCCTCGGCGATCGCTTGCCAGCCCGCTGCTTGCCACGTTTCGAACGGCCCCATCGCCCAGCCGAACCCCCAACGCATCGCCAAATCGACGTCGCGCGCATTGTCGGCGATCGTTTCGAGGTGCACCGCGCAGTAATGGAAGACGTCGCGGAAAATCGACCACAGGAATTGGGCTTGCGGATGGGTACTGGTGCGCATTTTCTCGAACTTCACCTTCGGGTCGCGTTCGGCCAAGATCGCATCGACCTCAGGCGCCACTTCACCGGCTGCCGGGCGGTATTCGCCACGCGCTACGTCGAGGACCAGGATCGTTTTGCCCTCTTTGCGGTAGATCCCCCCTTTGGTCTTTTGGCCCAACTGCCCTTTTGCGATCAACTCTTGCAACCAAGCAGGCTTGCCAAAATAGCCATGCCACGGGTCGTCCGTGAGGTGGGTGGCCATCGTATCGATCACGTGGGCCAGGGTGTCGAGCCCGACGACGTCGGCGGTCCGGTAGGTCGCACTCTTCGGGCGACCGATTTTCGGGCCGGTAAGCGCATCGACCTCGTCAAAGCCCAACCCCAACCGTTCGGTATGATGCATCACCGCAAGGATCGAGAAGACCCCGATTCGGTTCGCGATGAAGTTCGGCGTATCTTTTGCCCGCACGACCGACTTGCCCAGGCGCACCGTAAGCCACGTTTCCAGCGCGTCCATGAGCGCCGCGTCGGTGCGCGCGGTCGGAATGAGCTCAACGAGCGGCATGTAGCGCGGCGGGTTGAAAAAGTGGATCCCGCAAAAGCGGGCGCGGTGCGATTCCGGAATGCTTTCGGCCAACGTTTCGATCGACAGCCCCGAGGTGTTCGACGCGACGATTGCGTGCGGTGCCAAATGCGGCGCAATCTTGGCGTAGAGATCGCGCTTCCACTCCATCTTCTCGGCGATCGCTTCGATCACCAGATCGCACTCGACCAATTTCGCGAGATCGGTCTCGTAGTTGGCGGGCTCGATGAACTGCACCCGATCTTTTGCCGCGAACGGCTTCGGATCCAATTTTGCGAAGGTTGCGAGCGCCTTCTTGACGATCGCGTTCTTGTCCCCCTCTTTCGCGGGGAGATCGAAGAGCACCACCGGGACATTCGCGTTGGTGCAATGCGCAGCGATCTGCGCCCCCATCACCCCAGCCCCGAGCACGGCTACTTTACGAATCATGATGCGTTCCACTGGTGCCTCCATCGGTTGGTTCAAACGTTTGTTTGAAAGATAGCACAAAAAAACCGCCCACGCAAGGGGCGGTTCGCAGAAAATGACGATCCGGTCAGAACGAGCGGGAGTACTGAACGCCCGCCAGCCAGATGTTGCCGGTATATTCGCCGATCACCCAACCTTTACCCTTGTCGATCTGGTTGTGGCTGATGCGCGTGTCGTTGATGAAGAGGTGCGCCAGGCCGAAATCGACGCGGGTTGCGCGATCCGGCCGCCATTGCGCGCCAAAAGAGAGCCAGATGCGGTTGTTGTCGGGCAACGAAACCAAACGCGTATCGGCATTCTTGACCGGAGATTCGTCGTGCGCAATCCCGAATTTGAAGGTCCACGCATCGTTGTAGTGATAATTGGCGCCGAGCGCAACGCGCCAGGTGTCGCGGAAGTGGGTATCGAGCACGTCGGCTTCCGTCCCAGCTTGTACGCCGCTCGTACGATAGATGGGCAAGACGTCGAGACTGCTCCAACCCGTCCACGAAAGGTCCGCCAGCACTTCCCAACGCGGATTGAGCTGATGGGTGAAGCTGACGATGAAGGTGTCGGGCAGATCGACATCGACTTTCGCATTGACCCCGGCTAAACCGATCGCAGGGTTGGAAAGCACGGCGGCAGCACCGCCGCTTGCGGTCACCGTACCGGTGAGCGTATGCTTGACTTTGGAGCGGTACGACAGACCGACACGGGTCGCGGCCGTCGGTTGGAACAGCACGCCCACGTTCCAACCCAGCGAGACATCGTCCGCTTTGAGCCGCAGTTTCGTGTTTTGCAAAGGCCCGGGGGAGACACTCGCAAAGCGGTCATAGGTCGCTTCCATCTTCTGGATGCTGACGCCAGCGCCGACCGAAACTTTGTCATTGACGCGGTACGCGACCGACGGGTTGACGTTCATCGTTTTGATGTCGAACATGGTCGACTGGAACCGACCGATCCAATCGTCGGTGTATTCGGTCTTCAAGCCGAACGGCGCGCCAAATCCGACACCCACAGAGAGGCGATCGTTGATCCGCTGCGCATAATAGCCGTTCGGGATTGCCGCCCAATCCCCAGCATCGGCCCCATTCGACCCCGTCAAGGGGACCGGAACCGGTGTCAGCGGCGGCACCGCAGCCAGGCTACCTTGGTTGGCGAATTTGAAGCTGGGTTTGACGACCGCCAACCCCAGCGAAACCTCTTTCGCGCCGGAAAGCTGGGTCATCCCCGCTGGGTTGAAGAAGATCGTCGACGCGTTGTCGGCCACCGCCGCCGAACCGGCGTAGGCGTTCGCGATCCCGCTCGCGTTTTGTTCCAGCAACTGGAAGCCGCCTGCGTGCGCCGAAGAAAGACCCGCAACAAAAAGCGCGCTGGCAAGCGTCGTCAAACGAAACGTATTTCTTTTCATGAGTGAGACTCCTCCACTGTTACCACAACGAACCAAAACCCCCATCTGCTTGCTCAAGCATCAGAGGGCATTTCCTGCGGAATCGCGCGTTTCTTACCTTGTGCATCGAGTGCGACATAGGTCAGGCGCGCTTCCGTCACCTTCACCACCATGGGCGACTCGGGGTGCCGTTCGGCATAGACCTCGACGTCCACGGTGACCGAAGTCCTTCCTACCGCAACCACCTCGGCGTAAAAGCTCACCACGTCGCCGACCGCGATGGGTTGCTTGAAGACGAAACTATTCACTGCCACGGTGGCAACCCGTCCTTTTGCGCGCCGCCGCGCTGGGAGCGATCCGGCGATATCGACCATCGCCATCACCCAGCCGCCAAAGACGTCACCAGCCGGGTTGAGGTCCGCTGGCATCGGCATCACCCGCAGTTCGGGCTGTTTGTCAGGCAGTTGCGTGGTCATCGCAGAACCGCTCCTTGGGTCGATCGGGATACCGACAGGATCATATCCAATAACGAACGATCGTTTGAACGGTTACGCCATCCGGGCTGATTTTTCTCGGTTTTCGGCGTCTTTCGTGTTGCGCCAATGCAACGGCCCCCCGCGAAACGGCGCAAACCCCGTGCCGAAGATCACCCCAGCGTCGGCAAGATCGGCATCGGCAACCACCCCCTCGGCTACGCACCGTTCGGTTGCGGCGATGAGCGGCGCGATGATGCGCTCTGCCAGCCCCTCCGGGATCTCGCTGGGTTTGACCGTGCGTTTGACCGCTTTTCCCTTTTCCCAGCGGTAATAGCCTTCCCCAGTCTTTTTCCCCAGTTTGCCTTCCTGAACCAACTGCTGCAAGCGCCGCGGCGGCGTGGGTTCATCGGGCACCAATTGCTGCCCAGCCAAAAGCGCAACATCAAGCCCTACGGTATCGACCAGTTCGATCGGCCCCATCGGCATCCCGAAGGCTTCCAGTGCCGCATCGACCACTTCGGGCGCAGTGCCCGCTTCGACGCATTGCAATGCTGAGATCAAATAGGGTGCGAGCACGGCATTGACCAGGAAACCAGGTGCGGAACGAACCGGTAACGGCAATTTGTCGATTTTTCCGACGAAAACCAGCGCACGTTCGACCGCTTGCGCGTCGCTCTGTGCGCCTCGCACCACTTCGACGAGCGGCATTTTGGTCACCGGGTTGAAGAAGTGGATGCCGACCAGCCGGTGCGGCGCAGCCATCCCTTCGGCAATCGACTCCAGCGACAAACTGGAGGTATTGGTCGCCAGCAGCGCGTCGGGTTTGGCGCGCTGTTCGAGTTCGGCAAAGAGGCGTTGCTTGACGTCGAGCTTTTCGACCACCGCTTCGATGATCACGTCGGCTTGCGCGACACCCACGCCTTGCGGGTCGGGGATGAAGCGGTCGAGCGCCGCGCGCAGCGCCGTTTCGTCGTCACGAAAACGCCGCTGGAACCAGCGCGTTGCCGCTTGCTGGGCACGCGCCAGCGCATCGAGCGACAAATCCTGAAGCGTCACCGTCAATCCGCTTGCGGCGCAGACCATCGCGATTTCGGAGCCCATCACTCCGGCCCCGATCACATGAACCCGGGTGATCGGTGCGGTTTCCCTTTTGGCAAACTTTTTGAGCCGCTCTTGTAAGAAAAAGACGCGCAAAAGGTTTTTGGTCGTTGGATGCGCCGCCAGAGATTCGATACTGGCGGGGGCGTCGGCAGGAGCCCGCAAAGGGTTGCCACCGTACTGACTCCAGCAACGCAACACTGCGTAAGGGGCCGGGTAGTGTTCCGCTCGAACCCTCGCGCGCAGTTGTTTTTCGGCCTGCCGCACGAAGAGCGCACGCAACGGCCCAGCCCACAACCGCTCCACGAGCGGCAACCCTTTCCGTTTCGGGGGGTTCAGAACCAACGCCTCCGCCGCAAGTGCCGCGACACGCTCTGGGACCGCTTCATCGACGAGACCGATCCGTTTTGCCCGTTTGGCATTGACACTTTTGGCGGTGAGCATCATCGGCAGCGCTTTACTGGGACCGATCAGCGCCGGCAACCGCATCATGCCGCCCCAGCCCGGGTAGATCCCCAGCATGATCTCTGGGAGCCCCAAACGGGTCTTGCGGTCGCTCACCGCCACCCGGGCTCGGCACGCCAACGCCAATTCCAAACCGCCGCCCAGGCAATGACCGTGAATGAGCGCCACCGTCGGCAACGGATATGCCGCGAGGCGTTCCATGAACCGCCAACCCCGTTCCACCAACGCGCGGGCAGCCGCTGCGTCGGGAAGCGCTGCAAACGCCTCGACGTCAGCACCCGCGACGAAACCAGCAGTTTTGCGCGACGCGAACACCACCCCTTTCGCGCCCGTTGCTGCAATCGCATCGAGCGCCGTTTCGATCTCCGCAAACACCGGTTCGGAAAGGGTATTGGCGCTTTTTTCGGCGCAATCGAGCCAGATCCACGCAATACCGCGCTCGTTGACCGACCAGCTGAGGTGTTTCATCTGCGTCTCGTTCATCGCCTATCCTTCACAGCCGTTCGATGCGCATCGCGCCACCCAAACCGCCACCGATACAAATCGCGGCGATTCCACGCTTCGCGTTGTGTCGCTGTAATACTTCGACCAAGTGCCAGACGATACGTGCGCCGCTCGCGCCCACCGGATGCCCGAGCGCGATCGCGCCACCATCCACGTTGAGGCGGCTGCGGTCGATCGGCCCCAACGCCATCGGCAGCCCCAGCTCAGATCGGCAGTAATCGTCACTTTCCCACGCTTTGAGGCACGCCAACACCTGCGCGGCAAACGCTTCATTGATCTCCCAAAAATCGACATCGTCCAAAGCCCAACCCGCACGCTGCAGAAGCGGGGTCGCGGCATGAACCGGCCCCAAACCCATTTGAGCAGGGTCGAGTCCGGCCCAGTGGGTATCGACGAGCCGCGCCACCGGCTCCAGTCGATAGCGCTTCACCGCCGCTTCGGATGCGACGAGCAGCATCGTCGCGCCGTCCGTGATTTGAGAACTGTTTCCGGGCGTGACACGACCATAGCGGTCGAAAAAGGGTTTGAGTTTCGCGAGTTTTTCGAGCGATGAATCGGGGCGCACCCCATCGTCGTGGGCGTAGAAGCGGCCTTGCGCGTCGAAAAGCGGAGTCATTTCGTGCGCGAAATGGCCCGCCTCGTGTGCAGCGGCCGCACGGCGATGACTCTCGACTGCGAACGCGTCCATTTCTTCGCGCGTAATACCAAAACGGGTGGCCAACGTTTCCGCCGTTTGCCCCATCAACTGCTTCACCACAGGGTCGGTCAACCCTTTCATCAGTCCGATCACCGGCTTGAGGTCGCGCAAGCGCAACTGGCGCAGCGCTGCGAGCTTCTGAGCCGGAGATTTGGCTGCAGCGAAACGACCGAGAAAACGGACGAATTCGTCGGAGAAGAGCACTGGGGCGTGGCTGAGGGCATCCACCCCACCCGCAGCGATCAGATCGGCCCGCCCCGAAAGGATCTGTGCCGCTGCCGAATCGATCGCCTGCATGCCCGAGGCGCAATTGCGCATCACCGTCCAGCCGGGAACCTTGCGCCCACAGCCGGCGCGAAGCGCGACCACGCGACCGATATTGACCTCGTCCGCGCGCGGTGCGGCGCAACCCAGAATCACCTCGTCGAGCACCGCGGGGTCGAGGCGCTGACGCATCAGCAACATCTGCAACGCCCGGGTCGCCAAGTCGGATGCACGAAATGGCCCCGGCTCGTTCTTCGCTTTGAGAAACGGCGTCCGTACGCCATCTACCAGATAGACTGCTCGATCCGCCACGCTATGCTCCCGGTGTGCGCACGCTTACGCATCGACGGTCGAAGCCGAAACCGCTGGCGCATCCTGCACCGCCACATCCCCTCCGACGCGCCGCTTTTCCGGCCACGGACGCATCGCGGGCGGAATGGCCGCGGTGCGCGCGATACGATCGTCCGGAATCGCCTGCGCGGCCGCCTTGACCCCAAAATCGTAGGGGAAGTCATCGACACGGATCACCAGGTCACGCAGCCGATTGCGCTGGATCACTTTGCGGTATTCGGCCTCGGTGATCACCCCTTGCGCATACGCTTCATCCCAAATCGCATCGACACTGCCGCTGGTGAGTGCTTCGATGCTCGGTGCAAAGCGTCCCGCTTTCTGCGCGTCGCGCAATTTCGCTTCGATCGGCTCACACGCTTGGGTGGCCAAGAGTGCTGCTTCCAACGCCCCCAGCGGCTCATCGAGCGATTGGGGCAAATAGACGAGCGAGGTCAAACGGTCACGCGTTGCACCGGGCTCCATCAGACCCATCGCCACCCGATGTCCAAGACGATCGTCCGGCGTACGGAACGGACGACCCAGCGGGAAGGTGACGAACCGCGCCAGCGCCCGCGCCGGCGCGAATGGGAAATTGTCGATCACGCCAGTAAAGGCCACTTGAGCGCGGAAAAACGCATCCCAGATCGCCCAGTGCAGGAACGGCGCATCACCAGCGGGGCGGCCGTCGACTTCGAAGCGCTTGAGCGTAGCGCTCGCCAAGTAGAGCTGCGACAAAATGTCACCCAAACGGGCAGAGAGCCGCTCTTTACGTTTCAGCGCACCCCCCAACACGCCCATCGAGACATCGGCCAAGAACGCGAACGCTGCGGAAAAACGGGTCAGCTGTTGGTAATAGCGACGGCACTCGGGCGCAACGCTCGATGGCACCCGAACGAAACGGGCCCCGGTAAGCCCCATCACCAGCGCACGGGCACCGTTGTTGAGCGTATAGACGATGTGACTCCAGAACGCGCGGTCGAACGCATCGAGGTCACCGTTTTGCGCAGCACGCATCTCTTCGAGCACGTAGGGATGGCACCGAACCGCCCCTTGCCCGAATACGATGAGGCTGCGGGTGAGGATATTCGCCCCTTCGACGGTGATCCCCACGGGAATCTGCTCGTACGCCCGCCCCAAGAAGTTTTGCGGACCCAAACAGATTCCTTTACCACCGACCACGTCCATCCCGTCGTTGACGGTTTGCCGCGCCCGCTCGGTCACGTGGTATTTGACGATCGCCGAAACCACCGACGGTTTCTCACCGACATCGACCGCGCCCGCGGTAAACACCCGCGCTGCGTCACACAGGTAGGTGTTGCCGCCGATGCGCGCGAGCGCCTCTTCCACCCCTTCGAAGCGACCGATCTGCGTCTTGAATTGGTATCGGATCCGCGCGTACGCACCGACGGCGCGCGCCGTGACCTGCTGCATTCCGGTGTTGGAGCCGGGCAACGAGATCGAGCGCCCAGCCGCCAGGCACTCCATCAGCATCCGCCACCCTTTGCCCACCATCGCCTCACCACCGATCACGAAATCGAGCGGAATGAAGACCTCTTCCCCGCGGATCGGTCCGTTCATCCACACCGCGTCGAGTGGAAGGTGCCGACGCCCGATTTCGACGCCCGGATGGTTTGCCGGAATGAGCGCGAGCGTAATCCCGATCTCTTTCCCTCTACCCAACAAGTTTTCCGGGTCAAAAAGCTGGAACGCCAGCCCGAAGACCGTACACACCGGCGCCAGCGTGATATAGCGTTTGTTGAAGCTCACGCGGATACCGATCACCTCTTTGCCCTGGTATTCACCACGGCAGACGACGCCGGCATCGGGAATCGACGCGGCATCGGAACCGGCCCACGGACTGGTGAGCGCAAACGCAGGAATCTCTTCCCCACGCGCCAAACGCGGCAAATAATGAGCCTTCTGTTCCGGTGTTCCATAGTGGAGCAGCAATTCCGCCGGCCCCAACGAGTTGGGCACCATCACGGTCACTGCCGGAGCGCTCGAACGGGTCGAGAGTTTGGTGATCACCTGCGAATGGGCGTACGCGGAAAAGCCCTTCCCGCCATACTCCTTCGGGATGATCATCCCCAGGAACCCCTTTTCCTTGATGAACTGCCAGACGGCGTCGGGCATATCCTTTTTGAGACTGCACTCCCAATCGTCGACCATGCGGCAGAGCTCCTCGGTTTCGTTTTCGAGGAACGCTTGCTCTTCCGGCGTCAGTTTCGGCCACGGGTAGCTCAGGAATTTTTGCCAATCCGGGTTCCCACGAAAGAGCTCCCCTTCCCACCAAACGGTGCCCGCCTCAAGCGCATCCCGCTCCGTCTGCGACATTTGCGGCAGCGCTTTTGCAAACGCTTTGAAAATGGGCACCGTGATCAGACGTTTGCGCGTCGGCCGATGCCCCAACAAAAAGACCACGCCACACCAGGCAAGCGCCACGACAACCGTGACCCATACCGGAAACGCTGCGGTGATGGCCAACGCCAACCACCAAACCAGGATCGCTCCACCCCAGAGAAAAAGAGGCGCTCGCCCGTAGGCGAGCGCGACCACCAAGGGAGGGAGGAAGAGCAACAAGAGCCAAGCCATGACCATCTCCTATTCGAATGGATCGAACGTTTGTTTGAATCCTACTAAAAAAAAAGTTTGTTGGCAAGTCGTCTCACCAACTTCTTGCGAAAAGGGTCGGTATACTTCGCCCATGTTTGCCTGGTTCGATACCCCCGAAAGCGATAGCGGCACCCCTCTGGAGATTTGGGCAGAGCCGCTCGAAGCCTATCACGAAACCACAGACCCAAATGAAGCGCGACAACTGCTGAATGCGGCCGAACGGGAAGCCCACCATTCCAAATCGGATGCGGACGGCCCCCTCTGGGCGTTTGCGCTCGACTACGAGTGCGCCCCGTGGTTCGACCGCGCGTACGCCAACGCTTTTACCCATCGCCCGCCGGGGCGGTTGCGCTTGTGGCGCTTTGGTCGCTACCGCGTTTTGCCGAGCGACGTAGCCGACACCACCGCAGCAAAAAGACAATGGCATCCTTGCGGCGCTGACGACCCAGCCGGATTCCTCGGTTGGCATACGCCTTGGACACCAGCGCACTACCAAGCTGCGTTCGCGCGGATTCACCATTACTTGACAACAGGGGATTGCTATCAGGTGAACCTCACCTTTCCCTGGTATGCGCGCTGCTACGGGTCGCCGCTTGCCCTCTACCGCCGCTTGAAAGCGGCGCAACCGGTACCCCACGGCGCGTTCCTACCCCTACCAGACGGCGGAGCGATCCTCTGTCGCTCCCCGGAACGGTTCTTCGCCCGCCGCGGCAATCGGGTGATCTGCCAACCGATGAAAGGGACGGCGCCGCCTAACGCCGTCAACTGGCTGGACGAAAAGACCCGGGCAGAAAACGTGATGATCGTCGACCTCATTCGCAACGACCTGAGCCGCCTTGCCCCCACAGCGGGCGTGCATGTTGCGCAACTCTTCACCGAGACCCACTACGCGACGGTAACGCAACTCACCTCGACGATCGTCGCCGAAGGGGTATACGCCACCCTATGGGAGATTCTTACCGCGCTATTTCCGTGCGGCTCGGTAACCGGCGCCCCGAAACGCCGCGCGATGGAGATCATCGGCGAACTCGAAACCGCCCCCCGTGGTGTTTACTGCGGAGCAATCGGCATGCTCCTCCCCGGAGGGGCTATCGAATGCGCGGTCCCGATTCGCACCTTGACGATCGACCCCCACGGACACACGGTCTTTTCCGTCGGCAGCGGCATCGTCATCGACTCCGACCCCACGACCGAATGGCAAGAGTGCCTCCTCAAAAGGCGGTTCGTTCAGGCGCTCCCCGCGCCCATTGGCTTGATCGAAACACTGCGTTGGGAACCGGACGTTGGCTGCGCGCTGTGGCCCTACCACGTGGCGCGCATCCGCTCGAGCGCCGCGGCTTTGGGCATCCCATTCGACGAAGCGGCTTTCACCGCCGCCGTCGAACGCGCCGCTCTCCTTGCGCAAACCCAAGCCGTGCCGCTGCGCATCCGCGCGGAACTCGCGCCCGACGGAACCGTGACAAGTACCGCAACCCCCTGGGCTCCTCCCGCCCTACCGGTACGTTTCCGCATCACCCAAGACCTGGTGATCGACCCTACCGATCCGTTGCAGCGCCACAAAACGACACGCCGCGCGCATTATGACCGCCTACTTGCCGAGGCCCTCGCCCACGGCTGTTTCGATTACCTGGTGACGAATACCCGTGGCGAACTCGTCGAAGGGTGCCGCACCACGCTTTTCGTGCATTTTCCGGGTGAACCGAAGCTCGCAACCCCGCCCTTGGCAAGCGGTTGTCTAGCTGGAGTCTTACGGGCAAAACTCCTTGCGGAAGGGGACGCAGTCGAGCGGCCCCTCACCCCCGTCGACCTCACGCGCGCCGAACAGATCTACCTGGGAAACGCCCTTCACGGGTTGCTGCCTGCTGTTTGGGACGACGCCTCGCCCACCAACTCGCGATAAGCGTGCCAAGTGGCGTGACCAAGAAGCGGCAGGGTTACCGCCAAACCAAAGAGCACCAGCGCGTACCCCAGCAATGTCAAGCCTACGATCCAAGCCGCCCAGACCGCCATCGGCCAAGGGTTCGTGCGCACCACTTGGACACTGGTCGCGACCGCAGTAAAAAGATCGACGTCGCGATCCAAAAGCAGCGGAACGGAAACCACGGTCACGGTAAATATCCCCGCAGCTACCAGCCCACCGGTCACGAACCACGCGACGACGAGCGGCCACTCCTCTCCCGAAACGATCAACGCCGCGATGGTCGGCGACGCGGTTTCCGGTGACGCAAGAACCGCAAACAGCATCGCGGTGAAACGCTCCCAGACCAACATCACCAAGAGCAACCCCAGCCCCACTTGGGCCAGACTCGCTTTTTTCGCTTTGACCAACGCCAGCGCGTCGAAAAAGGCTGGCCGCTCGACCGTGCCCCGTAATCGGCTCAACGCGTAGAGTCCCGCGGCCAAGAGCGGTGCAAGCAGAAAAAACCCGGAAAACGCAACCGCCATCAGGTGCGGCGCGCGAAGGGTAGCCAAGACGATCAGCCCACCGCCGATCGCAAATACCACGCCAAAACCCAACGACGAAAGGGGATCGTAGCGAAGATCCTCCCACCCTTTCCGTAACCAACGCAGCGGGGCGTCGATGCCCACCGTTCGAACCGCTAACGCTTTCTCCTCCATGGGCGCTCCTTTCGTGGTCACTTTGGGGATATGTTTATCACGCGGCATGCCACACAAACCATGCCGCTTTTCTCCCATGATAAAGTATCAACCACCCAAATACCAGTCAAGAGGAGAGACGTATGCGGCTCGAAACGCAATTGATCCACGCCGGCTATTCCCCCGATCCCACGACGAAAGCGGTCGCGGTACCCATCTATCAAACCACCTCGTATGCGTTCGACAACACCCAGCACGGCGCCGACCTTTTCGACCTCAAGGTCCAAGGCAACATCTACACCCGCATCATGAACCCGACCCAGGCGGTGCTCGAAGCGCGGGTTGCCGCGCTCGAAGGGGGCGTTGGCGCGCTTGCGCTCGCTTCGGGGATGGCCGCGATCACCTACGCCATCCTCACGATCGCCGAAAATGGCGACAACATCGTGACGAGTTCGACGCTCTACGGCGGTACGTACAACCTCTTTGCGCACACGTTGCCGCAGTTCGGCATCGAAGTCCGCTTTGCCGACTACCGTGACCCCGCGTCGTTCGAACGGTTGATCGACGCCAACACCAAAGCGCTCTTCTGCGAATCGGTCGGCAACCCGCTCGGCAACGTCACCGATTTCGAACAGCTCGCAGAGATCGCGCACCGCCACGGCATTCCGCTGATCGTCGACAACACCGTTCCCACCCCTTACCTCTGCCGTCCGTTCGAGTATGGTGCCGATATCGTCGTCCATGCCCTCACCAAGTACCTGGGCGGACACGGAACGACGCTCGGTGGCATCATCGTCGATAGCGGCAAATTCCCCTGGGCCGACTACCCGGAGAAGTTCCGCCGCCTCAACGAACCGGACGTCTCCTACCACGGCGTGGTCTATACCGAAGCGCTGGGGCCGGCCGCCTATATCGGGCGCGCGCGCGTGGTGCCGCTGCGCAATATGGGCGCGGCAATCAGCCCGTTCAACGCGTTCCTCATCCTGCAAGGCATCGAAACGCTCGCCGTGCGAATGGACCGCATCTGCGAAAACGCCGTTCAGATTGCCGAATTCCTGAAAAACCACCCGAAAGTGGCGTGGGTCAACTACGCCGGGCTTCCCGACCACCCCAGCTATCCGCTCGTGCAGAAATACATGAACGGGCGCGCTTCGGGCATCCTCAATTTCGGCGTCAAAGGCGGACGGGAAGCCGGGGCGCGCTTTCAAGACGCGCTCAAACTCTTCACGCGGCTGGTCAATATCGGCGACTGCAAGTCGCTCGCGTGCCACCCGGCATCGACCACCCACCGTCAGCTGGCACCGGAAGAGCTTGAAAAAGCGGGGGTCAGTGAAGACATGATCCGGCTTTCGATCGGGATCGAACACGTGGCCGATCTGATCGAAGACCTCGATCAAGCCCTTGCCGCTGCGTAACGGCGCTTTCAGACCGTCACCCCCTTTTGGCTGCGTGCGCAGCCAAAAGGGGCATCACCACGACCGCTTACCGGACTTTGCACACAACCAGCGGCCTATTCGGGACGCACCTCACTGGGCAAGGCGGTTGCGCCGTCCGATTCCGTAATAGACGATCCCTTCGCGCGCAAGCGCCTCCGGATCGTACTGGTTGCGGCCGTCAAAGATCACCGCCGGCGATTTCAGCAACCGCTTCACCGCCTCGAAGTCAGGGTGGCGGAACGGCTTCCATTCGGTGACGAGCACCATCGCATCCGCCCCTTCGAGTGCGCCATACTGGTGCGTCGTGAAAATGAGCCGTTCTTCGGTTTGCCAATCCTGCGGAAATACCTTCTGCGCGTTCGCAATCGCCACCGGATCGTAGGCCTTCACACACGCGCCCCGTTCGATGAGCCCCGTGATGAGCGGAATCGACGGCGCTTCGCGCATGTCGTCGGTGCCCGGCTTGAATGCCAGCCCCCAAACACCAAACGTGCGCCCAGCAAGCGATTCACCGAAACGCGCGACGATCTTGTTGAGTAACGTCTGTTTTTGCGCCGCATTGCGCGCTTCCACCGCGTCGAGCACGAGCGGTTCTACTCCGACGCGCCGTGCCATCTGCACGAGCGCTTTGACATCCTTGGGGAAGCACGAGCCGCCGTAACCCGCGCCTGGGTAGATGAAATGGTAGCCGATGCGCGCGTCGGAGCCGATCCCGATACGCACCTTTTCGACGTCGACATCGTACTGCTCACAGAGCGTCGCGATCTCGTTCATGAAGCTGATTTTGGTGGCGAGCATCGCATTGGCCGCGTATTTGGTCATTTCGGCGTCGCGCACCCCCATATAGATCACGCGCTGATGGCTGCGGTTGAACGGCGCGTAGAGCTCTGCCATCACCGAGCGCGCCCGCTCGTCGTCGGTGCCCACCACGATGCGGTCGGGACGCATGAAATCCTCGACCGCCGCACCCTCTTTGAGGAACTCGGGGTTGGAGACCACCGCTACCGCCAACGATTTGCCGCGCGCAGCGAGCGCCGCCTCCACTTCCGCCTTCACCTGCTCGGCAGTACCCACCGGAACGGTCGATTTGTCGACGACGATTGCATCCCGCTCGATCACCGCACCGATCTGCCGCGCCACCGCGAGCACATGTTGCAGGTCGGCCGAACCGTCTTCTTGCGGGGGTGTGCCCACCGCAATGAAGAAAAGGTCACACGCTTGAGCAGCATCCGCAAGTTGCGTGGTGAAGTGCAACCTGCCCTCCCGCGCGTTGCGCTCGACGATCTCATCGAGGCCGGGTTCGTAGATCGGCAACCGTCCCGCTTTCAACCCTTCGATCTTCTCAGCGTCGATATCGACGCACCAAACCGTGTTGCCCATTTCGGCAAAACAGGCACCGGTCACCAATCCCACGTACCCCGTTCCGATCACAGCCAGTTTCATCGCATTCTCCTTTTTCTATTCGGTGACGATTGTACCTTCGCTCGGTGCTATCCAAACGGACCGGTACATTTTTTGATCTATGTCATCGCAACCGCGCTTTCTGGCCTATAGAATCGACATCCTAAGCACACCCAAAGGAGCACGACGATGACGATCGCAGAACACCTCACCGCGGAACACCGCCATTGTGATACGCTCTTTTCCCAGTTGGAAAACGTCCTGGACAACGAGGACTGGGACGCGATCACGACCGCGTGGCGGGCGCTCGCCGATGACCTCTTACGCCACTTTGCGGTGGAGGAAGAAACCCTCTTTCCCGCGTTCGAAGCGAAAAGCGGAATCACGCAAGGTCCCACCCGCGTGATGCGCATGGAACACGATCAGATGCGCGAACTGCTGGCAGAAGGTGACGCCGCAGTCGCCGAACACGATGCAGAAAATTTGCGCGGGGTGGTCGAGACGTTGCTCATCATGAATCAGCAGCACAACCTCAAAGAGGAAAACGTGCTCTACCCGATGTGTGACCAACTGTTGGGCACCGAATTCGTCACCCAACTTCAGGAGACCGTATGAGTGATCCCGCGGTAGCGCACGACAAGCCTTGGGCGGAACCACCGCCCGGCTTTACCGAAGTCGGATGTGTCACGATCGACGCCCGCACTTGGCTGCCACCGGAACCCTTCAACCGGACCATCGAGACGTTAGAGACGCTGCACCCTGACCAGTGGATCCGCTTGTTGCTCTATCGCCATCCTCTCCCGCTCTTCGAGGCGTTGGACGAATGGGGTTGGCGCTATTCCTGCCACGACCACGGCGACGGCACGGTTGAAATACATATCTGGAAACCCCTTCCGTGAAGACCGCCGATCTGCGTATCGAAGCTGCGCCCGCGTATCGGATGCCGATGGGTTGGTTTGCGCTCGCCCCTTTTTTTCTGGTACTTGCGGGCGTTTTGCTCCTCAGCGAAGGACCTGAGCTCTTTTTGAGTCGCTGGCATCCTGCTGCGTTGGCGCTCACCCACCTTTTTGCGCTCGGTTTCATGGGTTCGGTGATGGTCGGCGCATTGATGCAGGTCATCCCCGTGCTCTCCGGGCAAAGCTGGCCACAACGATGGCGTCGAAGCCGCTGGCCGCGTGCCGCTTTTGCTGGTGGGGTCTTGGCGTTGGCTGCGCACTTCCTCTGGAGCGGTTCGCTCAGCGTCGCCCACGCGCTCGCTGGCGTTGCGCTCGCGTTGCTGCTTGCCGCACTGGCTCCAGTTGCGTTCCTCACCCTGTGGTTGCTGCTGCGCATCCCCTCGCTTTCCGACAGCATCCGCGATCTGCGCTGGGTTGCCGCGGGGCTCGGGCTCACGGTAACCCTCGGTGCGCTGCTCCTCCTGCAGCGCATCGCCCCAGACCATTTCGCGTTCGACCATCTGCAATGGGTGACACTGCATCTGAGCGCGGCGTGGGGGCTGTGGGGCTTGGCGCTGGTTGCCACGGTGGGGTTCGTCGTGGTGCCGATGTTTCAACTCACGCCGGTTTATCCCCCCACCACGCGCCGGCGCTTCACCACTGCGCTCTGGGGAGCCGCACTCATCACATTCATCTTCAGCGTCATCCATCCGGAAAAGACACCGCTCTGGGTAGTCCTTGGCGTTGGCTGGTTGGCGTGGGCATTCGCGGCACAAACGCTCGCCCTGCAAGATCGCAGCAAACGCAAAAAACGGGAGACCACAGGGCACCTTTGGCGGGGCGCGATGATCGCCCTATGTCTTGCCGTGGCGATGGCCTTTGCCAGTGCCACTTTGCCTGAGTTTTCTCCATTCCTTGTCGGCATCATGGTCTTCTGGGGCGGATTCGCCGGGGTGATCTGCGCGATGTGGATCAAGATCATTCCCTTCCTTACCTGGCTCAACATCCAACAGATGCCCAACCGCAAAGGTTTTCCGCCGACGATGCTCAAGATCACCCCGGAAAAGGAAGGCGAACGGTTGCGTTGGCTCTGGCTAGCAACGCTTTTGCTTCTTTTCGCCGCCGTTTTCCTGCCGGAACCGATGAGCCGCGTTGCGGGCATCGCGGTGATTGCCACGGCAGTGCAACTCGCGCGCATCCTCTGGCACGCGTGGCAACTCTTCAACGAATGGGAACGAAAACATCTCGACCCCACAGAATCCGCTCAAATCGCTACGTCATGAGTTACATTCTGCTCAAACACCTGCATCTCACCACCGTTACGCTCACGATCGTAGGGTTTCTCCTGCGCTTTACCTGGAGGCTTCGCTCCCATCCTTGGCTGCACACGCCGCTCGCCCGCGTCCTTCCCCACATCAACGACACCCTGTTGCTCGCTTCTGGGCTCGGAATGGCAGCGATGATCGGCCAATACCCCTTCACCTCACCGTGGTTGACGGCGAAATTCTTTTGGTTACTCGCCTACATCATCGCAGGGCACTTTGCGCTCAAACGCGCACTGACACGCCGCGGACAGTGGTGTGCATGCATCGTGGCGTTGGTGTGTATTGCGATGCTCGTCGGCACTGCGATCTACCACCACCCACTCAGTTGGCTGACACCACGCTTTGCCATAAATTGACGCGGGTCAAGGCATCTTTCCGCACGAATCATTAGACTGCTCCTTGCCAACCCATTGTCGGGTTTTGTGACAAGGAGCCAAACGATGAGTAGTACCTTTTCCACGACAACGGCCCGCAATATTTTCTATGGCGGCGCCCTCTTCTCTTTTTTACTCTTCCTTGCGCTGACGTTTCATACCGAAAGCGCGTTGCCGCAGCGTGACGCCCGTGCGTTGCTCGAAGCCAACCCCCAAGTAGCCGTGGGCAAACGGGTTTGGGAAGAAAACAACTGCATCGGCTGCCACACGCTCTTGGGGGAAGGCGCCTACTTCGCGCCGGAACTCGGCAACGTCTACAAACGGCGGGGCCCTGAGTTCATCAAGGCGTGGATCAAAGCGCAACCGACTGGTACTCCGGGGCGGCGTCAAATGCCGCAGTTCAACCTCACCGAAGAAGAGCTCGACGCGTTGGTGGAATTCCTCCGTTACGCCTCGGAGATCGATACCAACGGCTGGCCGCCCAACATCGAGGGTTGACGATCCGTTCTTTTGCCGATAACGAATCCATCAGGAGGACCTTCTCATGAAGTACCAATCACAAGCGGTGGCCAAGCCCTACTTCGTCGCGGCGATCGCGCTCTTCGTCGCGCAGGTGCTCTTTGGCCTGATCATGGGCATTCAGTACGTCGTCGGCGATTTTCTCTTCCCGGCAATTCCCTTCAACGTGGCGCGCATGGTCCATACCAACGCGCTGATCGTCTGGTTGTTGATGGGGTTCATGGGTGCCGCCTACTACCTCGTCCCTGAAGAGGCGGAACGCGAACTGCATGCTCCGAAGCTGGCGATCGCCACCTTCTGGATCTTCCTCGTCGCAGCCGCACTCACCGTATTGGGCTATCTCCTGGTTCCGTACGCGAAGCTGGCCGAGATGACCGGCAACGACGTCCTGCCGACGATGGGGCGTGAATTCCTGGAGCAACCGACGATCACGAAGATCGGGATCGTCTTGGTCGCGCTCTCGTTCCTCTACAACCTCAGTATGACCTTCCTCAAAGGGCGCAAAACCGCGATCAGCTCAGTGCTGCTGCTCGGGCTTTGGGGGCTGGCGATCTTCTTCCTTTTCTCCTTCGTCAACCCGGATAACCTCGTGCGTGACAAATTCTACTGGTGGTGGGTCGTGCACCTTTGGGTCGAAGGGGTCTGGGAATTGATCATGGGTGCGATCCTGGCGTTCGTCCTGATCAAAGTGACCGGGGTCGACCGCGAGGTGATCGACAAGTGGCTCTACGTGATCATCACCCTGGCCCTGGTCACCGGCATCATCGGAACGGGGCACCACTACTATTGGATCGGCACACCGGGCTACTGGCAAGTGTGGGGCTCGGTCTTCTCCGCGCTCGAACCGCTTCCGTTCTTCGCGATGACCCTCTTTGCGTTCAACATTGTCAACCGTCGGCGGCGGAACCATCCCAACCGCGCCGCTACGCTCTGGGCGCTGGGAACGGGTGTGATGGCCTTCCTGGGCGCGGGTGTTTGGGGATTCCTCCATACCCTCTCACCCGTCAATTACTACACCCACGGCACACAAATCACCCCGTCGCACGGTCACCTGGCTTTCTATGGGGCGTACGCGATGGTGGTGCTGACCATGATCTCCTACGTCTGGCCGAAATTGAACGGTCGCGAAGCCAACGGCAACCGTTCGCAAGTGCTCGAGATGTGGGGATTCTGGGTGATGACCATCTCGATGACCTTCATCGCGCTCTTCCTCACCGCCGCGGGGATTCTCCAAGTGTGGCTGCAACGCATGGGCGCGAATCCGCTCCCCTTCATGGAGGTGCAAGAGCAACTCGCGCTCTTCTACTGGTTGCGCGTGATCGCGGGCGTCGCGTTCTTCGCCGGCCTGCTCGCCTACATCACCAGCTTCTTCAAGGGCGTGGAAGGTTCACCCGAATATCGACCGCTCGCCCAAGAGGCGTCGGCATAACCGAGTTGGGCTCTCCTATCGTGGGAATTGACCCCGGCATGTGCCGGGGTTTTTTTGTTGGTGCACTGTTTTCCACAAACACTGCAGCGTACTGAAGCGGTACAACGAAGCGTCAGTAGAGGAGGACGCTACCCGAAACCGCCGTTGCCGTGACGACCCAGAGCCAGAGTAAACCGCGCCAACGCCAACGGACCCAGCGCAACCCCATGAATTGGTCTATGACGATCAACCCTTTGACCATCGCCAAGAGGAGGAGCACCCACGCCACTAAGGATGCGGCGGTGGGTTCGCTAGTCGCAGCCGAGCCGAGCTCACTGGTTGCCGTCGCGATGACCGTGATCGCGAGCAACGTGGCGCCCGCAAAATCGATCGCGCGCTTGCGCCGATTGACTGTTTCGTTCGCACTCATGCCGGTAGCCGAATGAGGTACAAAAGGGGAAAGAGGATCAACCAAACGAGATCGACCATATGCCAATAACTGGCTGCGGTCTCGATCCCCACCGTTGCGCCCATGTGGTACGCCCCGCGGGCAGCTTTCACCGTGACAATCGTCAAGATCACGACCCCCAACAGCACATGCATAGCGTGAAAAGCGGTCAGCGAATAGTAGAAGGTATAAAAGAGGTTGGTGTCGAGGTCGATCCCGGCGCGATATTTCGCGGTTGTGTACCATCCTTTCTGTAAATTCCGTTTAGCGCCTCTGGCAGGAAGTGCGCGGCGCTCGGTCTGACGCCATGACTTCGAGAAAGGAGTATGCCCATCATGGCGATGCGTGTCGAAACCAATCCTTTGGAAATGGCTTATGCTGTGTTGCTCGAACACGGACTGGAGGGTGCCGGCGAGGCTCTGCGCATCCTCGTCAATGAAGCCGCCAAGATCGAACGATCCCAGTTCCTTGGAGCGGCGCCCTATGAACGTAGTGAGCGACGGCGTGACTACGCCAACGGGTACAAACCCAAGACGGTACTCACCCGCCTTGGTGAGCTGACCTTTCAGGTGCCCCAGGTGCGTTGCGGCGACTTCTACCCTTCTGCCATCGAAAAAGGCACCCGCACCGATCAGGCGGTGCATCTGGCCCTGGCCGAGATGTACGTCCAGGGGGTCTCCACCCGCCGGGTGATCGAGGTACTGCAGCGCCTGCTGGGGCCGGAGATTTCGCTCTCCACCGCCCAGGTGAGCCGTGCCGCCGCCAGGCTCGACGAGGGGCTTGCGGCCTGGCGCGAGCGTCCTCTGGGCGAAGTGCCCTATCTCTTTCTGGATGCCCGTTACGAGAAAGTGCGGCTGGAAGGGCGAATCGTCGATTGTGCCGTCTTGATCGCCGTCGGCGTCGATGCGACGGGCAAACGGCGGGTGCTCGGTTGCACGGTGGCCACGTCGGAAGCCGAGATCAATTGGCGACGTTTCCTGGAATCCCTCCTGGCCAGAGGGTTGCACGGGATCAAGCTCATCATCGCGGATGATCATGCGGGCCTCAAAGCTGCCCGCAAAGCGGTGTTCCCTTCTGTTCCCTGGCAGCGTTGCCAGTTCCATCTGCAGCAAAACGCCGGCCAGTTCGTCACCCGACAGGAGGCGAAAAAGCACGTCGCCGCGACACTGCGCGCGATCTTCAATGCTCCGGACAAGGCAGAAGCCGAGCGGCTTTTGAAAGCCGCCCTGGACACCTGGCGCAAGGAGCATCCGAAACTGGCCGAGTGGGCCGAAACCGCGATTCCTGAATCCCTGACGGTGTTCGACTTCCCCGCTGCGCACCGTATCCGTTTGCGTACCACCAACGGGCTGGAACGCATCAACCGGGAACTGCGACGACGCACCCGGGTGGCCAGCATCTTCCCCAACATGGATTCCTGCCTGCGCCTGGTCTCGGCGCTGCTGGCCGAACTCGACGACGAGTGGATGACCGGCAAGGTCTATCTCAACCTCAACCCGTAACCCCGGCGTCATGACCAACACCACGGAAATTTACAGAAAAAAGGTTGCACAACCTATTTCGCGGCATATTCCATCCCTTTGCTGACCAGGAATCCCACCCCACAGAGGGTCGCGACAAGCAACCATGCGCCCACCGGGCGCGCTGCTTTTTGTTGCGGCAACGACTCTGCTGCCACCACGCCCCGGGCAACCGCCCAACTGCCCACCAGAAGCAAAACCGTATTCACCGCGCCCCACTCTGGGTCGAGGGTTTGTTGCATCGTCGCAAACAGGTCGTAGTGACCGCGATAACTCACCGCATAGGTGACGAAAAGGGCAAAAAACGCGGTCAATTCGGCAAAAATAAAGAACCAGATCGCCAAGTCACCAGGCGGGTAGGCGGCTTTTGGCGTTGTAACGGGAGGTTCCCCTGTCACCAACTGGTTCCTTCGGAACGATGCACTTTGTTCCAAGCGTTGTATTTTCCGATTGGCTTGTTCGCAGGGATCTCACGCACTACCGCAAGCGTATCGGCGTCGATCACGAGGAGCGCCCCATCCGGAGCCGGTTCCATGACGCTTGCCAACGCGTAGCGCCCATCTGCGGTGAATTCGACATGGGCGAACGTCTTCCCCGGTTTCGGGCGTAAGGTTTTGACGACCTCGAGCGTCGTTTTGTCGATCACGGTGAGGGTATCGCGACAGCTCGGCGCCATCATCGAATCGACGAAGAGATACCGGCTCTTTTCGTGGCTTCGGACGAAAAAGCCCGGACCACAAAGCGGTACCGATTTCACCAACGCCCACCGATCGAGGTCGATCACCGAAAGTTCGGCACGGCGCAAATTGGTAGTTGCCATGACCCGCCGACCGGCGTACTCGAACGTAATGCCCGACCCCAAATGGGGCATGCCTTCGAGTGGCAGTGACGCAATCGCCTGCCGAACATCGAGATTGACCACGAAACTCTCCCCGCCTCGGGACGCGCCGATCAGATTGCGGTACCCCGGAGCAAAGAAGAAGTCATCCAGTACCGCGGGAAGACGGGTCCGCTTCGGATGGAGAAACCCCGGCACGGCCAAGCCTTCCGCCATTTTGTGATCATGGACCAAGCCGTCGAAAACCGGTTCGGCTGCCTCATCGTAACTCACTTCCCATAACTCGGGCATCTCTTTGAAGGCGACGATGAAACTCTTGCGTGGCGGCGCGTCATAGACTGCAGAGAGCCGCGAATGCTCTTTGCGGTCAAGACTTTGCCCAGGCAGGATTTTGATCGGTGCCAGGTTGCTGTCCAAGATCACGAGGGTTTCGGGCAGGGTGTTTGCCACCGCGACATAACGACCATCGCTGGAGACCGCGACGTTGCGGGTATTGACCGCGACGCGGATCTCTGCCACCTTCTCCAACGCCCAGAGGTCGAATTTCTCGACCCAGCCGTCTCGAGAGGCAACCGTGACGAAACGCCCATCCGGTGAGAATTTGGGACCACCATGCACCGCGTAATGGGTGGGCAGCCGAGCCAAAACCTGGAATCGATCACCATCGAGCACCGTCAAATGGTGGTCACCTTGCTCGACCACCACGAAACGGTTCCAACGGTCTCCCCCATCCTTCGGGCCGTCGAGCGGCAACACCGGTTTCGACCAGTGGGTTGCCCGCATCGTTGCCAACGTAAATTCCAGGATCTCGGCTGGGGTGGTCTTCAGCCATTGGGCCAGCGACGTGATCTGCTCCGGCGTCAGTTGCCCAGCAAATGCTGGCATTTGCGTTGCCAAGCGCCCCTTCGCGATCACATCGACCACGTTCGGCAACCGCAGCCGCTCCAGACTCTCGGGCAACAGCGCAGGACCCAAGCCACCGGTACGGTCACGACCATGACACTGCGCACACAGATCACGATACAGGGCTTCTGGCTCTTGCGCGAAAAGCGACGGGGGGTGGCCAAAAACCCATAATGCCAGCACGATCGCTACCGCTTTCTTTTTCGTTCGCAGCGTCATCGGATTCGCCCTTTACTGCGTCAAAAGCTCAGTGGCTGGGAACTGCGCAGCAACGCCGGCCTTACCGGGAGCCACACCCACCTCTTCGTCGCTCAGGTAACATGCGGGGTCTTCGCTCCACAGGTCACCAGCGGCCATTTCGGCGCGAACCCGCGAGCTGCCGTTACAGAGCGACAAATACCGGCACGCGCCACAACGCCCGCTGACCGCACGCGGATAGCGACGCAATGCCGCAAGCAACGGGTGAGTCTCGTCGCGCCAAATCGCTGAGAATGGACGATTGCGTACGTTGTCCAGCGTGACGTGCCACCACATCGTATCGGGATGAACGTTCCCTAAGTTGTCGATATTGGCAATGTTTTCGCCGCTGGCGTTGCCCCCCCATTGACGCAGCTTCGCGGCGATATGCTCGGCACGTTCGGGAAAATGGGCCTGCACCCACAAGAGAAAGAACGGGCCGTCGGCATCGTGGTTGCCCGTGGTGTATTCCCGGCCCGTTCCACCACGATAATCAGCAAGCGCCCGTTCGAAAAGGGTCGTAAGGACGCGGCGCGTCGTTTGGGCAACCGCATCACGCCCGCGATTTTTTTTGCCCCGCCCAGCGTAATTGAGGTGTGAGAAATAAAAACGCGGAATCTCCGCCTCGGCAACCCAATCGAGGAGGGGTACGAAATCGTGCGCGTTGTCCTCGGTCATCGTGTAGCGCACCCCCACCTTCACCCCCAGGTCACGTAAGGCCAAGAGCGCTCGTTGGGACGCATCGAACGCCCCTGCTTTGCGCCGAAAACGGTCGTGCGTTTCACCCAAACCATCGAGGCTGATGCCGACATAGTCGAAATGGGTCGCGGCTATCTGCTCGGCCATCGCATCGTCGATCAACGTCCCGTTGGTAGAAAGCGCTGTGTAGAGCCCTTTCTCCTTGGCGTAATCGGCCAGGAGAAAGAGATCGGGACGCAAAAGCGGTTCCCCGCCGGAAAGAATCAACGCCGGAACACGCATCGCCGCCAAGTCATCGATCACCGCCAGCGCCTCTTCCGTGGTCAGTTCGCCGCGAAAATCGGTGTCGGCCGAGAGCGAATAACAGTGGGCACACAACAAATTACAGCGGCGGATGAGGTTCCAGATCACGACCGGTCCCGGCAAGCGACGGCGCTCCCGAACGGGTGTCGGTTCGAAGAGTTCAGCAATGAAAGCGGAAATGCGAAACATTTTGGGCTCCTTAAGCCAGTGTTACGCGATCGCTGTTGGGCGCAGGCGAACGCCGCTTTTTTTCAGAATCCGTGTCGAATAGAGCGCATCGTGTGCCGTGAGCGCCTGGGGAAAGCGCTGGTGACAGGCCTCGATCAGCCGCGCACGTTGCGCTTCCACTTCATCCTGCGTGCGACCGTGCAACATTGCAAAGAGATTGAAGCGCCAATGGGGCAGATGGCGCGGTCGCCGGTAACAATGGCTGACCGCACCGGTTGCCGCCAGCCAGGATCCGACCGCATCCACTGCTGCGTCGGCGACATCCCAGACACACATCGCGTTCGCACGATAACCCAGTGCGTAATGATTGACCGCGATGCCCAGACGTCGAACCACGCCGCGTGCCATCAGCGCGGAAAAGGTCTCGATCACCTCGTTTTCGCGCCACCCCAGGTAGGCAGCAACGGTGCGAAACGGTTCGACGACACACGGTAATCCGGCTTGCGTCGCGATGAGCAACGCCCGTTCGCGCGCCGTCAAGGGACACGGCACGATCCCTTCCGCTTTGGACGTTTCCGAGGGTTCTGCTGGCCGCGTTTGCGCCAGGAGTCCCGACCAGTTCGCCAGCGTCTTCTCGTCAGGAGCCGTTTCCGGCGTCCATGGCAGCAAACGCAACCGGACGAAATATTCGCGCTCTTTGGGGAAGAGCCAAACCCGATATCCAGTTGCCTGCTCGATCGCCCGCGCAACCCCCTTCACCGCGCGCTCGTTTTCACAAGCGATCACGAACCAACAGTTGAGCGAATGGGTGCGTAAATAGTGGTGGGCCACTTCGGGAAACGCATTGATCGCCGCAATCGTCTGCTCCAGCGTCGATTCGGGCGCGGAAATCGCCGCAAGGGCGAACGCGCCACCGCTGCGTTCGACCTGGATGAACGGACCAAAACGGGTAATCAACCCCGCTTGCAACCATTGGGCAATCTGCGCGGCGATCGCCCTGTCTGGCACCCCCAGCCATTCTGCCCAACGCGCAAACGGACGCGTTGCCAAAGGCAGATGATCTTGAAGCGCCCAAAGAAGGAGTCGCTCTCGTTCGCTCAGCTCATGCGGCGCGGTAGCGGACATAGCGCGCTCCGGTCTGTTTGAAACAGTGGGTACTGAAGAGCAGCCGATGGGGAAAACGGTCGAGAGCCAAGCGGTGCTGGATCGCCGAAACCACCTGCACGACATGGTCCGAATTGCTTCCGTGGACCATCGCATAGAGTGTATAAGGCCAGACTTCGGGCACCGGTTCGCGTTGATAGCAGAGATGCACTTCCGGCTCTGCGGCCAGTTGCACCCCCAGTTCGTCCACCCAAGCAGGCGGTACGGCCCAGACCGCCATTGCATTGGCCGTCCACCCCAAAGCCCGATGGCGAACCACGGCACCGAAACGACGCATCGTCCCTTCGGCGAGCCAGTGCGCAATCTGCTGCACCACCTCGCTTTCCGCGCACCCGCATTGCTCGGCGATCTGCCGATACGGTTGGGGAACGAGCGGCAACCCTTCACTGAGTACCGCAAACAACTGGCGTTCCCGATCGGACAATGCCCGCGTGCGCCAGCGGTCGCACGGCGTTTTGGGCCCACATTTCAGCACTTTTGCCTTACGCCCTTCGGCGAGATCGAACCCTAAGTCGATGTGGTATTCGCGTACCAGCGGAAAGGGGTAGATCGGGGCGCCGATTTCCTGACTGAGGGTTGCCAAAAGCGATCGACCCGCGTTTTCGGTGGGCGCGGTCAGTACGAACCACAAGTTGAGTTCGGCGCCGCTACGGGCGTAGTTGTGGTTGATTTCCGGGTAGCGCGCGATGATCGAACCCGCTTCGTGCAGCCGCTCCGCGGGGACGGGGGCAGCGGCAAGTGTGCTCCATCCCACGGTTCGCGGCGCCCAAACCGGGCCGATCCGATCGATCCATCCGTTCGCTTTCGCATGGCAAAAAGCGGAACGCACATTGGCTTCCGACGCGTCGTACGCTTTCGCGATTTCGGCAAATGGCCACGAGACCAGCGGAAAGCCCCGCTGCCACGCATTGACAAGCTGTAGCGTCCAAGTCGATTCGAAGTCATCTGCCGAGGGGTTACACCCCGAGGACGGAAGGATCTGCGCGCTTCGGTCCGCACTGAGGTAACTGGTCACGCCTTTCCCCTCACCGACCGAACAGCGCAGCGCGATAGGTAAAAAAGATCCCGCTCGGAGCACGGGCAGGAAGCCGCGCAACCTCCGTTTTGGTCGCGGTGTCATAAACCACCACCGCGTTGCTGTCGCGTGCCGAGATCCAAACTTGATCACCCTTTGGCGTGAATTCGAGATGGAGCACTGCCTTTCCTGGTGAAAAGGTATGAGTCACCGCAAGCGTCTTGCGGTCGATCACCTGCACCCAACCATTATCGGGAAAAGCAAAATTGACCCAAACTTCACGTCCGTCAGGTCGCGCAACCGCGAAAACGGGTTGCCCTTTGACCGGCACGCGACCGACTTCCTGCCAGGTGCGGGTATCGACCACCAACACTTCGTGCCGACCGATCGCCGGTAAAAACGCGAGATCGCCAGCGATCGCCCACCCGCGAAGGTGGGGCATCTTATATACCGGTAACAGCTGTTCGCCGCGGCCATACCCCGCAAGGATCTTGTGCACCCCCCGTTCCGGGTAGAGATCGTCGTAGAATGCGATGCCGTCTTCACCGAACAATCCGGCCAGATAGAAGCGACCGTCGTTGGAAACCAAGCCGTCGTACGGCTGTTTTCCCGTGAGGTGGCATTCCGTTTTCGGTTGCGCCAGGTTGGAGAGATCGGTCAAACAGAGCGCGTTGGCATCGAAGAGCGCATAAGCAAAGCGCCGACCGGGCAGATCGGCCAAGCCAACGACTTTCGAAGGAACTCCTGAGGCGCCGGGTAGCGCGGGAATTTCGGCAACCAACGCCAACGTCTCGGCGTCGAACGCTTTGATGCCCCCTGGCGCGTAATTTTGCGCCACCACCAGCTTGCCGTCACTGGAAACCGCGCCGCCGATGCTGTTCGTCGCCTGCGCAACCCGTTTCTTGACCTGCTGCGTCAGCAAGTCGATCTGCGTGAGCGCACCGTCACGGCCAAAAAGATAGGCATAGCGTTGATCGCGGGAGAAAACCACCGAAGCGTGCGAAAGATCGCCCAATCCTTCCAGACGCTTGATGATGCGGGGTTGTGAATGCGCCACCAACAATACACTGCCGGTTGCACGTTCGATCACGACGCCAAGATCCCCAGTGGGTAACGCCGAAACCGTCGCGCCGACCGCATCGTGCCCCACTGGTTCGTGCGCGTGTGCCGCAACAGCACTCCCGAAAAACAAAAGGGTTGCTTGCAGGCATAGGGCAACCCGTTTCATTCGCTGGGAAAGCCCTGCTTCAGGCGTTCGACGATCCATCTCGCTTCATCCTCAGAAAGAAAAGGGGCAAAAGGTGGCATTGGCGTTCCTGGGCGACCCTGGCGGATCGTCGCCACCAGACCCTCTTCTGGCTTTTCCGCCAACGCTTCGGGCGTCAACGGCGGCCCTAACCCGCCCTGCAAGGTCATTCCGTGACACGCGCCACAGTCCTGGCGCACCAGATGGACGATCGCGCGCTGGCGCTCAAATGTGGGCGCGGGCGAGATCACATCGCCCGCACCGGCGTTCGCAATAGGCAGTGCGAGCAGCGCGATGGCCAGCGCAGCAAAATGCACGATAGCCAAATTGCTTTGCTTCGTCACCATCGCGCATAACCGCTCAGTAGACGTCGTGTTGCGTATTGTAGACGTTGAAGTGGCCCGTCGGTGTGATCAATGCCGGATCTTTGATCACCGCTTTCGGTTTCAACGTCTTGTCGTCGACCACGACGATTGCCGATTTCTTGTCTTTCGCCGACCAGACCGAGAACCAAACTTCATCGCCAGCCTTGTTGAATTCCGGCTGAACCACACGTTTGGCTCCATCGTCATCCAAACCGGCCCATTCGGCGATCGGCAAAATCTTCGGTGGCGCGTCGAGGTTGGTGATATCGAACACCGCAACCGACTGCGATACCTTCGGATCGGGGTTGAGCGGCGTATCGACGTAGAGGTGCTTCGACTTCGGATGGGTCTTGATGAAGAGGTTCCCTCCGCCTTGCCCTTTGAGGGTGCGCACCACCTTCCACGCATACTGCGGGTGTTTCTCCGGATCGGTCCCGATCACCGCGATCGTTTCGTCACCCAAATGGCCCGTTGCCCATACCGGTCCGTACTTCGGATCGACGAAGTTCGCGCCACGACCCGGGTGCGGGATGTTGCCGACATCGATCAGCGCGACGCGCTTACCCTCTTTCGCGTCGATCACCGCGATCTTGTTCGAGTTGTTCGCCGCGACAAGGAAGTAGCGCTTCGAGGCATCCCAACCACCGTCATGCAAGAATCGCGCGAGCGGAATCTCGGTGATCTTCAGGTTGTCGATATCGGAATAGTCGACCAGATGGGTCTTCCCGGTCTCTTTGATATTGACGACGAACTCAGGCCGGTAGTGGCTCGCGACGATCGACGCCACACGCGGTTCGGGATGGTACTCTTGCGTGTCGACCGTCATCCCACGCGTCGAAACGATTTTGAGCGGTTCGAGCGTATCCGCGTCCATGATCACATATTGCGGTGGCCAGTAGGAACCCGCAATCGCATATTTGTCTTCATACCCTTTGAATTTGGAGGTTTCGACCGAACGCGCCTCGAGACCGATGCGAATCTCTGCGACGTTGTCGGGCTTCTCCATCCACAGGTCGATCATGTTGATCTTGGCGTCGCGCCCGATCACGTAGAGGTACCGACCCGAGGCGGAAAGGCGCGAGATATGCACCGCGTAGCCCGTGGGGACGATGTTGATGATCTTCTTGGTATCCCCATCGATCAGCGCCACCTTCCCAACGTCACGCAACGTCACCGAGAAGAGGTTGTCCAGATTGTAGTTATTCATCTTCTTCGTTGGCCGCTTCTCGGGCGGAACGATCACTTTCCAGGTCGCTTTCATCTCAGCGAGGCCAAACTCCGGCGGTTGCGGCGGGGTCTGCTGGATGTAACGCGCCATGAGGTTCACCTCTTCGTCGGTGAGCTCACCAGACGTTCCCCAGTTGGGCATCCCGGCGGGTGACCCGTATTTGATAAAGGTTTCGAGGTAAGGGGTTCCCTTTTCGATGGTGATGTCGGGCGTGAGCGGTTTCCCGGTCGCCCCTTTGCGCAGCACGCCGTGGCACCCCGCGCAGCGCTCGAAATAGATCTTGCGGGCTTTTTCGAACTCCGCTTTCGTCATCGGCGGAGCCTTCGGATTGACGTCATGGTGCATTTCGACGTTTTCCAACGGAGAGCCGCCCGCTTGGTAGTTCACTTCAGGCGCCGATACATCCTTATGCTGCGCAAACGCGACACCGGTTGCCCAGGGCAGCGCCAGCAGTGCCAATGTCAAGGTCTTCATCCTCATGGTCATTACTCCCCTAATTCCACGAAAGCCACCTTCCCAATGAAGGTATGGCATGGGGCACTGTAGCGCTTCTGCGTCTGCTTTGCCTTGATCCCTGTCAATTTTTCAGGTTTTGGTAAAACTGATGCAGCTCAAGGCAGGGGAGGAGCAGCTGCGTCATAATATCGAACCGACACTTTTCTGCAAAGGAGACGCATGAACGCGAAACTCATGCACGCTCGACCGGCGCCCAGCTTCTCTGCATGGCTCGCGATGGCCTTTCGTCCGTTCTACCTCTTGGGCAGCTTGCTTGCCGTGGTCAATGTCCTGTTGTGGGGTTGGGGCATCGCGCCTCCTTTTGGCGGGGCCACATCGCGCGTCGATCCCCTGCTAACCGGCCTGCTGTGGCATGGCCACGAAATGGTCTGGGGCTTTGGCGGCGCGATCGTCGTCGGCTTCTTACATACCGCGGTCACCAACTGGACGGGGTTACCCCCTTTAGCCGGGATCCGTTTGGGAGCGCTGGTTCTACTCTGGCTCATCACCCGAGTTGCCGCCACGTTCTCCCCGTCTCTGTTGGGGATCGCAATTCCCGCGGCGCTCTTCTGGTTGGCTGCGGCTGAAACGCTTTGGTTTCGCGTCTGGAAGCGACAGCAAGTGCGTAACTACCCCGTTCCGCTTTTGGTCCTCGTGCTCGGGGCACTGGAGTTGGGGTTCCTCGCTTCAATCGGGGATCAATCCGTATGGAGCAACCCGCTCGCTTTTCTGGAAGCGGGCGTATTTGCGATCGCGGCGATCATCGCGTTCATGGGGTTGCGGGTCATCTCCTTTTTTACCAGCCGAGCATTGTCGCTGGAGCAAGTACCGACACCTGCTTATTCGCTTGGACTGACCGTGCTCGGCGCGGAAGCGCTCGCCTGCGCGCTCCTCTTCGACGCGCCACGCTTTGTGGTGCTTGTGCTCAGCGTCGCCACCGGAGTCGCCTATCTCGAACGCTCTGTCCGCTGGTACCACCCGCGCATTTGGGAAAACCCGATGGTTTGGGTGCTTCATCTTGGCTTTGCCGCAACCGGTCTGGGTATTCTCGCGTTCGGTTTGGCGGTTTGGAGCGAATCGGGCTGGCGGAGCGCAGTGCTCCATCTGATCACCGTCGGCGGCATGGGTTGGATGATCCTGGGCATGATCACCCGCACCGCGTTGGGACACACCGGCGGGAACCCCAACCGCGCACCCCGCGGTTTGCGTTTTGCTTTCTTCCTCATCGGCGCCGCAACCGCTACCCGCCTCTTTGCCGCAGCCCCTGTGTCATGGGCCGGTTGGAGCTTACGGCTTTCAGCACTCTTTTTTGCCAGTGCTTTCGTGCTCTACCTCACCCGCTTCATCCCGCGCCTGATCCGTCCCCGCCCAGATGGTCGCCCGGGATAGAAACATGAACAAATTGACGTAGGTCATAGCGAATCAACCACCACAGTGGTACAACACCGATATGAGAGAAAAACGAGGGTTCTCCGATGAGCGATCTCCCCACACCGCAAGTCTATCTGGTTGGCGCCGGGCCAGGCGACCCCGAGTTGCTGACGCTGCGCGCAGCAAAGCTCTTGCAGCACGCCGACGTGGTCGTCTATGACAACCTCGTCTCCGATGGCGTCCTGGCGCTGATCTCCCCCACAGCCGAACGTATCTTCGTCGGCAAACGTGCTGGGCACCATACCTTGCCACAAGAAGAGATCAATCAAGTCCTCGTCCGCCTGTGGCAAGAGGCACCTCGGCGCATCGTTCGGCTCAAGGGTGGCGATCCATTGATTTTCGGTCGCGGCGGTGAGGAAGCATGGGCACTTGCCGCGGCCGGCGTGCCGTTCGAGATCGTTCCTGGCATCACTGCGGCCTGTGGCATGGCCGCGAGCAACGCACTGCCGCTGACGCATCGCGGTGTGGCACAAGCCTGCCTCTTCGTCACCGGCCACTTGCAAAACGGTAAGCTCAACCTCGACTGGCCCGCATTGGCTCGCCCCAAACAGACCGTCGTTTTCTACATGGGCGTTTCCACGTTGCCTGAGCTCTGCGCGCAACTCATCGCACATGGGCGTGCGCCGGAAACACCGGCAGCGATCATCCAAGCCGCCACCACGCCGCAGGAACGGCGCATCGTCGGTTCGTTGGCAACGCTCCCCGCAATCGCGAAAGCAGCTGAAGTCCACCCCCCTGCGCTCATCGTCGTTGGCGAAGTGATTCGGGTGGCGCAAGGACTTGAAGCGATGCGCCCGTTTGCCAGTGCTGCCCCAAAAGAGACGAACCCCAGCCACACAACACAAACCGCGGACAAGGTTAGCCGATGAGCATCCACTACCACCCCCAAGGCAACGAAATCGCCCTCTTTGAAAAGGCGTTCGCGAACCAGCTCCCCGTGCTGATCAAAGGACCAACCGGTGTGGGCAAAACCCGCTTCGTCGCTTATATGGCGGAACGCTTGGGCGTCCCGCTCTATACCGTAGCGTGTCACGACGACCTCACCGCTGCCGATCTGGTGGGCCGCTTTCTCATACGTGGCGACGAAACGGTCTGGCAAGACGGTCCATTGACCCGCGCGGTTCGCGAAGGGGGGATCTGCTATCTGGACGAAGTGGTCGAAGCGCGTAAGGACGTCACCGTGGTGCTCCATCCGCTCGCCGACCATCGCCGTGAACTCTTCTTGGAACGCACCGGAGAGCATCTGACGGCGCCACCAACGTTCATGTTGGTGGTCTCCTATAACCCTGGATATCAAAATTTCCTCAAAGGGCTGAAACCCTCTACCCGGCAACGCTTCGTCGCGCTGCGCTTCGATTTTCCCGCACCCGAAAACGAGCGTGCGATCCTCATTGCCGAGACGGGTTGCGAACCTTGGGTCGCGCAGAAACTGGTCCATTTGGCGCAAGCGATCCGTGGTCTCAAGCAAATCGATTTGGAAGAGGTGATCTCGACACGCATGCTCGTCTATGCCGCCCGCTTGATCGCGAGTGGCGTCGAACCACTCGTTGCGTGCAACGCCGCGATCATCGAAGCGCTTACCGATGAACGCGAAATCGCGCTCGGCTTGGAAGAGATCGTGCGCTCCGTTTTCGAAGGATAACGGTTGCGATGGAAGAGTGGATCGGCACACTCTGGGATCGCTGGATCACGCGGGTCGCCGTGCGCAACCATCCGGAAGCGGCGGTCGCGCTCAGCGATTGGGTGCGCCCGCTTGCGGTTTTTTATCGGGGCTGCGGCGGGATCCCTGCGCGCGTCCTCAAACCGGCGGTGCGGCGCCAAAGTCATCACCGGCGACGCCTCGTCGAACGGATCGCGGGTGTCGGCGATCGCACCGCCCCACCCATGATCGGTCAAGACGCGTGCTACCTCCCGGCGACGATCGACTGGTTTCCCGATCCGAGGCTCAACCGCGACGCCTATTTCTGGCTGGCCCTTGCCGCTGCCCATTACGTCCCTAACGGCGAGCCCATTTGGTTGGCCAATCAACGGGCTACGGTCGTTGCCCTAGCGCGCTTCCCGGCGTGGGAAAGGCGCTATCAGAGACTGGTTCGCGCTCTGATCGCAAACCGTCCCGATCCAAAGCGACTTCCCCCTGCCGAAGCGGAAGTGGAAAACGCCATTCGGCTCGCGCTCACCACTCCCGGGGCACTCACCTCGTTTCCAGAGCCCAATCGTAGCAAAAAGGCACCATTTCCGGTGTGGCTCTGGTTTCTGGAAGATCCTGCGGCACCGCCCGAAGCGAAAAAGCATCGCGACGCGGCTTCTGATGTGAAAGCGCGCGACACGGAACCGGAGCAGAGAACCCTGCGCGCGGAACGCACCGACGCGCCAAAAGAAGAACACGGAATGCTGCTCGTGTTCCGGGCAGAAAGTCTCCTTTCCTGGGCCGAATACGTCAAAGTCAATCGATCGCAGGACGACGAGCCGGAAGCGGACCCCAGCCGCGTCACAGAGACGCTCGACACGCTCCATTTCGCCGACGACGACGAACGGGTTGCCGCGCGGGTTCGCATGGAAGTCGAAACCGCACCAGGCACCGAATCGGACGAGACACTGCACGGCGAACTGCTGCTTTCCGAATGGGATTACCGCACCCAATCCTACCGGGAAAATTTTTGCCGTGTCGTGATGACAACCCCACCCAGTGACAACGCTACGGCCGAGATCCCGGAACATCTTCGGCGCATGATTCGCCGTCTACGCGCGCAGCTCGAACTGCTTGCTCCGATTCGCGTCACCTTGACAGGCCAACCCGACGGTGACGAACTCGATCTGGAACGGTTCGTCCGTTTTCGCGCGGATCGGATCGCAGGGTTTGCGGAAGCCGACCGCGGTCTCTATCTGGCAAAGCGCGCCCACCACCGGGATATCGCGACGCTGCTTTTGGCCGATGCCTCTCTTTCTACCGATGCCCATGCGTCCGACGACCTTCGGGTAATCGACCTCATCCGCGACACCCTGTGGGTCTTTTCCGAAGCGATCGCGGCCACGGGCGACGATTACGCGATCGCCACGTTTTCATCGCACCGCCGCTCAGAGATCTTGTTCCATTGGCTCAAACGCTTTTCTGAACGACGAACCGACTCGGTACGTGCGCGCATCGCAGCGATCACACCCGGTTACTACACGCGAATGGGCGCGGCGATCCGTGCCGCCGTGCACCAATTGGAACAGCAACCGCACAGTTTGCGCCTGCTGTTGATCCTTTCCGACGGAAAACCGAACGACCTCGACGGTTACGAAGGGCGTTATGCAATCGAAGATTGCCGCATGGCGATCATCGAGGCCAAACGTGCGGGCGTACGCCCATTCTGCCTCACCATCGACAAAGACGCATCGGACTACCTCCCCTATCTCTTCGGTCAATCTGGCTACCTGCTCATCCCCCGCATGGCGACGCTTGCCGAACGGCTTCCGAAAATCTACGCCCTCTTGACCGAAGGTTTATAAGCGGCCACAATCGGCGCGTTCGCCCTCCTTACTTTGACCCGCATGTCGTTGCTACAGCGCATCCCTGGAAGCTTAACGCAGAAGATCGACGGCATTCTTGCGTTCTTCTTCCTGGTCGCGTTGGTACTGATCGGTTACGCGCTTTTCGTTGGTCATCAGTTGGAAGGCGGTGCCGGTGCGATCAACGAAGCAGGGTTGCAGCGGATGCGCACCTACCGCATCGCTTATCTGCTTGAACAAGCAGCCAATGACCCCAGCCGTCGCCCCAGGCTGCTGATTGATGTTGAGCAGGCGTTGGACGAATACGACGAAGCATTGCGAATCCTCAGCGAAGGTGACCCGAAACGTCCGCTCTTTCTCCCAGCGGAAGGCCCAGTGCGCGAACAGATGGCCCGTGTTCGGCACATCTGGTCGAACGAGATGGCGCCGCGCTTCCGCGCAATGGTCGAAAAGCTCCAGACACCGTTTCTCGAACCGCAAATCCTTCGGGGTTCCTTGACGCAAATCGACGAAGCCGTTCGACGCTATGTACCAGAAGTCCATCGTTTGGTCTCGGAAATCGAGACATGGAACGCCAAACAGAGCTATGCTCGAAACTGGTGTACGGAGTGATTGAAAAGGGCGGCGTACTCTGCTGAAATCGGTTTTACCGAACTGATGAACAGCAAAGGAGCACGCCACCATGAGTAAAGATAACATCGTTTCTT
>Ga0207870_100145_pt1 | contig 71158 bp, 61 predicted proteins | sample CeladaPassage60B_FD_187477 | JGI IMG/M metagenome (GOLD analysis project Ga0207870, IMG submission 187477) | Cellulose-adapted microbial communities from the Joint BioEnergy Institute, USA - Passage3 60B (SPAdes) (version 2) | ecosystem: Engineered > Bioreactor > Continuous culture > Unclassified... | reverse complement strand
CGAAGCGCCGGAGGACGAGGTAGACCGTGGTGCGGTCCTTGTGGAAGTGCTGGGCGATCTTTGGGGCGGTCCAGCCCTCGGCCGCCAGGCGGACCATCATGGCCCACAGGCGGGTCTTCTTGTGGGTCCTTGGGTCCAGGGAGAGCTCCAGGAGGAGCCGGTCCTCCTCAGGGGTCAGCTGGATCCGAAGTGGGGCCGCCATGTTGAGATGATAAGGGGTTGGCACTTAAGCAAGCCGTTTGGGCCAGGGTGTGATTTTTGACCATGCTATACTGGGACCAGCGCCCACCCTGGCCTTTTCCCCCCCGTTCGGGCGCTGGGGAACTTGACAGGAAAACCTGCAATCCTTCCTAAACAGACACATAAAGGGGGGTGAGCGGGCGTTTTTGCCGTCCTGGTCATGTGGTAGTCCCCACGCACGTGGGGATGGACCGGTGAGCCCGCTTTCGTCGTCCCGCACCACAGCGTAGTCCCCACGCACGTGGGGATGGACCGAGTGAGTAGCTAGGCCATAACGGGGCCAGGAGCGTAGTCCCCACGCACGTGGGGATGGACCGAGTGAGGAGGAGGACGCTCCTGGACCGGGGCTAGTAGTCCCCACGCACGTGGGGATGGACCGGGTGCGTGAGAGGTGGGCCGTGATGTCCGAGAGTAGTCCCCACGCACGTGGGGATGGACCGCCGCTCCTCGAGGCGGGGCTTGGCCTTATCTCGTAGTCCCCACGCACGTGGGGATGGACCGTACCGCGGTCTAACGGGGGAACCTCTCGGCCCGTAGTCCCCACGCACGTGGGGATGGACCGCCTATGCGGTCCGAGGGGTCATTTTGGTCGCGTAGTCCCCACGCACGTGGGGATGGACCGATTGCTGATAACGCCGTTACCAACGCAAAGATGTAGTCCCCACGCACGTGGGGATGGACCGTTGGTCAAGCTCACGTCTTACCTCCTTTCCCAGTAGTCCCCACGCACGTGGGGATGGACCGGGTCCTCCCGCCATGTAGTGGTGAGAATGAGGGTAGTCCCCACGCACGTGGGGATGGACCGACGATTGACGACTACAGGGCCGTTGCCACCCTGTAGTCCCCACGCACGTGGGGATGGACCGGTCCTGGGCGATTTTCTCTAGGATGATGCGGGCCGTAGTCCCCACGCACGTGGGGATGGACCGGAGGAGGCGAGCCAGGTCATTGACCACCTCCAGTAGTCCCCACGCACGTGGGGATGGACCGTCCCCGGCGGAGGGGGTGCCTGTAGCGAGGTCGTAGTCCCCACGCACGTGGGGATGGACCGTCATGACCGACGCCGCCCGGCACGGGGACGTGGTAGTCCCCACGCACGTGGGGATGGACCGCTCCTGGACCACGGCGGCCTGGTACTGCAGTAGTCCCCACGCACGTGGGGATGGACCGAACACCATGACCTTAGCCCGGGCTATCGCTGAACGTAGTCCCCACGCACGTGGGGATGGACCGAGAGCAAATCCGCCCATCCCCCTTCCCCCTCCGTAGTCCCCACGCACGTGGGGATGGACCGACTGGAAGCTCTGATGGCCCGCACCTCCACGTGTAGTCCCCACGCACGTGGGGATGGACCGTACGTCATGGGGCGGATACAGGGATGGACCTTGTAGTCCCCACGCACGTGGGGATGGACCGATGGCCCCGGCGGGGGCGTTCTCCACGCCCCGCGTAGTCCCCACGCACGTGGGGATGGACCGACCTACGGCGTGGACCCCTGGACTATCTACCACGTAGTCCCCACGCACGTGGGGATGGACCGGCTAGGGCCCTCCTGGAGGCCAAGCTGATTGAGTAGTCCCCACGCACGTGGGGATGGACCGTTCAGAGAGGGCCGCCGCTATGCCCTGGGCCTGTAGTCCCCACGCACGTGGGGATGGACCGAGGGGGAGGTTCTGGATGAACGGCGAGAGCGGGTAGTCCCCACGCACGTGGGGATGGACCGGTGCCCTTGGCCCTCCAGTAGGGGAAGAGGTAGTAGTCCCCACGCACGTGGGGATGGACCGAGCTACGGACCCGCCTCCGGGACGGCTCCATCTGTAGTCCCCACGCACGTGGGGATGGACCAGGCGTGGGAGGACGAAATCTGGGCCGCCATCATGTAGTCCCCACGCACGTGGGGATGGACCGGCATACCCTGAGGCACCAACAGTTGTGGACCTGTAGTCCCCACGCACGTGGGGATGGACCGGGCACCAGGCCCTCCCCGCCGCACTCGTGGCAGTAGTCCCCACGCACGTGGGGATGGACCGTGGGTGTACGCCAGGGTCAATGGCGACATCATCGTAGTCCCCACGCACGTGGGGATGGACCGTTGGGGTTAGCTTCGGGGCTAGGGCCGGTACCGTAGTCCCCACGCACGTGGGGATGGACCGAGCCCGAGGATGGAGAGGCCCGCAGTTTAGCCGTAGTCCCCACGCACGTGGGGATGGACCGACGGGGAGCAACTTCGCCAAGGTGCCCCCGGAAGTAGTCCCCACGCACGTGGGGATGGACCGGGCCCACCTTGCGCTCCGCTTCACGGTAGGCTACCCTGGAAGTAAACCCACCGGGCTGGGCCTGGGTTCCCGATAGCCCGGTGCAGGACGCGCGGCCCTCCAGGGGGCCGTTGCCCGTTTTTCAGGACACCCCCACCAGACGCCTTTCCGTCCGACGGAAACTTCCCCGGGCCGTAGACTGCCCTCATGAAGCGAAACGCTTGGGAGGTGTACGGCGAGGTTCTTAAGACGGCCCGGGAGCTTGGCCTCGAGGGGGAGGAGCAAGAGGTGACCAAGGCCCTCCTCGCCTGGCCCAGGGAGCGCTTCCACGCCTTCGCCGCCCGGGTGGGCCTGAAGGCGAAGTACCTGCGGCACGACCTTCTCCCCATCGCCTTCCTCCCCGAGCCCCTGCGGGAGGCGCTCCAAGGGGGGCTTCCCCTCCGGGAGGCCCACAGGCTCCACCGGCTCCTGAAGCGCGGGGAGCTTTCCCTCCAGGACCTAACGGGCAAGGACCCCAAGGCCCTCATGGCCCTCCCGGCCAGGCCGGGGGAGGTGGACCCTCGCCTCCCCGTCTGGTTCTTCCCCCCCGAGCCCTGGGAGGAGGCCCTCCCCATGGCGGTGGCCCGGGCCCTGGTCCGGCTCTACACGAAGGAGGGGGAGCTCGTGCTGGACCCCATGGCGGGTCGGGGGACCGTGGTGGAGGCCGCCCGCGCCCTGGGCCGCCGGGCCTGGGGCGGGGACATCGCCCCCAGGGGCCCCCTGGTGGAGCGGGCCCACATCCGGGACCTCCCCCAGCGCTTCCGGAAGGAGGCCGCCTTGGTGGTCCTCCACCCGCCCACCTTCTCCACCTGGCTCCGGGAGGAGGAGTACCGGGAGGAGGCGGAAGAGCGCTACGGGGAGTACATCCGGCACATCTCCACCTTCCTGGACCTCTGCCGCCCCGCCCTGGCCCCCGGGGGAAAGCTGGTCCTGGTGGCCCGGCCCCGGCGGGCCCTCACCCGGAAGGACCTGGAGGCGGGGCACGACTTCTTCCTCGCCCCCTGGGAGCGGGCCCTGGCCGAGGCCGACTTCCACCCCCTCTCCTACCACCTGGCCGTGAGCCAGGACGGCAGGCAGGACTGGCACCTCTTCGTGGGGGAGGCGCGGGGATGAGGCTGGACCTTTCCTTTGAACTTCCCCGTGGCCTCCAGGTGGAGATGGCCTACTCGGGGTGGGGCTACGACCCGGAGATGGCGGCCTTCTGGCAGGAGCTGGTGGAGGTTTACGCCCCCCTCGCCCACGGGATCCCCATCCGCTGGCGGGTGGGGGCGAAGGTCCACCAGGCGGCGGCCTGGCGGAAGGAGAAAGGGGTGTGGACCGTGGAGCTCTCTCCCCTGCTCTTCTCCCGCTACCCCATCTTCCTCGCTCGCCGCTACGGCCTCCCCATGGGGCTCCCTCCCCTCCACGCCCTGGTGCGCGTCCTGGAGGAGGAGGGCCGGGCCGCCCCCCTGCCCCTGGAGGGGGCCTTTTGGAAGCTCGCCCGCTCCCGGGAGGCCGCGGTGGCCCTGGTGGCCTACGCGGCCTCGAGGCCCAAGGCGCCCCTTCCCTTCCTGGTGGAGATGGCCGTGGGCAACCCCCAGGCCCTCGCCTCGTACCTGGGGGCCCTGGAAGCGGTGGAGGGGAGGGACCTCGCCCGGAGCCTGGCGGCCCACCCCCTCCTCGGACCCGTCTTCGCCTTCGCCCTGGAGGAGGCGGGGGGAGTCTCCCCACCCGCCCCGGCGGAGGAGGGCCTCCCGGACCTCCCCCCTCCTTCCCCGAAGCCCCACCGCCCCCTCTTCGGCCCGCCCCACGCCGGGGCCTCCGAGGAGGACCCCGCCTGGAAGACCCTCTACGACGCCCTCCTCCGGGCCGGGGGGACCGAAGACCCCTGGGAGGCCCTCCTGGAGTGGCGGGACTACTGGTACTGGCGGGGAAGCGGCGAGGCCCTTCCGTCGGACGGCAAGGAAACCCCCGGGGAAGATGGGAAAGGAGGTGTGCATGAATAGGTTCGCGAAGCCCAAGCAGCCCTCGGAGCTCGGCCTGCGCATAAGCCGCGGCGTGGTGGGGGGGAAGGACCTCCTCAGGGTGGAGCTCACCGCCCCGGAAAGGCCTCCCCTCACCCCCGACCTGGCCCTGGTGCTGGACCGCTCAGGGAGCATGGCGGGCGCCAAGCTCCAGGAGGCGAAGGCCGCCGCCCTGGCCCTGCTTGAGGCCTTCCCGGAGCGGGGCCGGGTGGCGGTGGTGGCCTACAACCACGAGGTGGAGGTGGGGGGCCTGGACCGGGAGGCGGCCCGGGCCTACCTGGAGGCCCTGAAGGCCTCGGGCAGGACCGCCCTCCACGCGGGCTGGCGGCAGGGGACCCTGGTCAAGTAGAGCGCACATTAGCGCACTCCGGCCCTCCACCAGGATGGGGACCTAAGCCTCCCTTCCACCCCTCCCACGATCCCCCAAAGAGGATGGGCTTGAGGGGAGAGAGGTCCCTCGGCACCTCGCGCCCGAGGAGGGGAAGGAAGGTGCCTACCCTCAGGACCCGCCAGGGATTAACGCCAGGGGAGTTCCTTCCGTCGGTGGACCCCTCTTGGCTCCCCGGTGAGCCCTGAAGGCTTGAAAGCAAGGAGAGGTGGCGCTTCGCCTTCCCGATCTCCCGGGAAAGCCTGCGCCTGAGGTAGGGGTTTTGTTCCCGCGCTTTCTTAGCTCGCAGTTCCCGGACTCTGGAGGCGTAGAAGCCCTGGACGTGGTCCCTGAAGCTTTGGTCCCGGAGAAGCCTCCCGTACCCCCTGGGAAGCTTCTCCGCAAACCCCAAGGCCCTTCTCCCGATCACGTAAGCGGCGGCCACGTCCTTGGAGAGGGAAAGCTGCGGGGCGTACTTGAGCATCCCGATGGTGGAGGTGTCCTGGGGGTTCACCTCCACGACTTGGACACCTTTCTTCCTCGCCAACGAGTGGACCTTCCGGAGGAGGGAGGCGTAGGCGAAGCGGTGAGTCTTCCTCCTGAAGGCCCTCCCCGAGCCGTCCCCTCTCCTCCCCTTGGGGAGGTGCTTCAGGCGTTCCGTGGCGATGGCCACACCGTGTTCCAGAGCCAGAGAAACTACCTGGTGCGCCACCTTCCAGAGGAGGAGTTCCTTAGCTCCTTTGTTCGGGGCCTGGTCCACCTCCTCCAGGGAGAGGGTGAGGTAACGCCTCAGGTTCCCGTCAGGAGAAACGAGGGCTAAAGCGAGGTGGTAGGGGTCGGCGTTGATGTCTATGCCCAGAACCCCGTTCTCCTTCGTGGCCACGAGGGGGGCGGGCTCCCCCTCCCAGGTGAAGGTGGCGTGGACCTTGCCGTCCTTGAGGGAGAGCTCCACGTTGTAGGGGAGGGAGGCGTGGACACGCTCCACCAGGGCATTCAGGTTCGGGTGAGAAGTCTTCACCAGGGCGTGGGCGTAGCTTCCGTCTCCTAGGTTGATCCGGAGCCACAGGGCTCCTTCCTTGACGAGGAACCTCAGGTTGAGGTTGCCCCCCTTGGTCTTGTCTCCCCGGGAGTAGAGGAGACCCTGGCGCTTCTCCTTCCACTCCCGCTTGAGCTCCTTCAGGGGCTTACCCGAGAGGTGCCTGCGCCTCAGGGTCTCAAAGAGCTTCCTTCCCCCGAAGACGACCTTCCTAGGGTCTTCTCCTCTCTCCCGGGCGGAGTCCAGGACGGCCTGGGCCTTCATCACCGCGTCGTCGGCGTAGCGGGTGTTGAGGCCGAAGAAGATGCGGAGGGGGCCATTTTCCCGCTTGAGGGCTTCCCTGGTCTGACCCTCAAGCAAGCGGTTGTAGGCGTAGCGCACCCCAGCGGAGAAGCGGCGCATGAGGTCCAGGGTGGCCTTGTGGTCTTCTCCGGAAGGGAAGAGGAGGAGGGCGTGGACTCCGGTGAAGGCTTTCGCCCTCTTCTGCGAGGTACGCTTGCGCGCGGCTTTAGGCTTGGCCTTCACCTGGGGCCTCCTGTGGAGGAGTATACCGGTTTGGGGCTTTTCGTATGTGGCGGGGGCTCGCTGGGGTGAGGTGGCGGGAAGTGAGAGCACGTGAGCGCTGGGGTGAAGTGGTGTGCGCTATTTCCCAACTGTTTGCACCTCCTCCTAGGGGACCGGACGAGGCCCCGCTTCCTCTTCCTCCTCTCCGACGGGCTCGCCAACGAGGGCCTCACCGACCTCGAGGCCCTGGCCCGGGAGGCCCGGGAGGCGGCCCGGGCGGGGGTCTACACCTTCACCCTGGGCTTCGGGGAGGGCTACGACCGGGCGCTCCTCGCCCGGATGGCCCGGGAGGGGGGCGGGGTCCACCGCTACGTGGCGGAGGGGGAGCTCCAGGGGGCCCTGGCGGAGGAGCTCGCCTTCCTCAAGGGGCCCGCGAACCTGGGGGTGCGGGTGGCCCTGGGCGGGGCGGAGGTCCACCTGGCCCCCTTCGCCCCCAAGGAAGCCCGGGTCCTCCTCCTCCCCGTGGGGGAGGCCCGGACGCTGGAGGTGGAGGAGAGGCTCCCCGGGGGCGCGGTCCTCTACCGCCTTCCCCTCCCCGGGCCCGCCCCCGAGGGCAGCGAGGCCTGGCGGGAGGTGGAGCTGGAGGCCCTCCTCGCCGAGGCGGGGAGGCTTCTTGAGCGCGAGGCCGCCTCCGCCGCCGAGGCCCAGGCCCTGGCGGAGGAGGCCAAGGAGCTCGCCCTAAGGCTCCAGGCCCACCCCTTGGGGGAAAGCGATCGGGCCCTGGCCCTCCTTACCGTCCTGGAAGCCTTCCGGAAGGCCATGGAGCGCCTGGCCGCCCGCTACGAGGCCTGGGCCTCCGACCGGGTGGCCCGCGAGGGCACCGCCTACGCCGCCCACCTCTCCTTCCCCCAACGCCTGGCCCGGCTCAAGTACCGGGACCGCACAAAGGCCTAGCCTTTACCGGGCGGGGGCCTTCCCCTTGACAAGGCCTGCGGGTAAGGTATAGTAAACGTAAACGTTTACGATGCCTTCGGGGAAGCCTTTGACCATCCGCGACCTCGCCAAAGCCGCCCGGGTCTCCGTGGCCACGGTCAGCCGAGCCCTCAACGGCAGGCCCGGGGTGAGCCAGGCCACGAGGGAGCGCATCCTGGCCCTGGCCCGCGAGTGGGGCTTCGTCCCCAACGCCGCCGCCCGGGAGATGGTGGGGGTGGCGACCGCCGTGGGCATCCTCTTCGCCCCCGGGGTGCGGCGGCACACGCCCTACTTCACCCTTCTCCTCGAGGCCCTCTCGGAGGCCCTCTGGCGCGAGGGGCTCCGGGTGGCGGAGGTGGAGGTGGATCCCAAGGGGAAGCCCCGGCAGGAGGCCCTAGGCTACATCCTCCTCGGCGCCCACGAGGGGGACCGCCGGGTGGAGGCCCTCTCCCGGGAGGGCGTGCCCTTCGTCCTGGTGGGGGTCGGGGAGGGGATCCCCTGGGTGGCCCCCCAGGACGTGGAGGGAGGGTACCTGGCCACCCGTCACCTGGTGGACCTGGGGCACCGGACGATCGCCCACCTCACCGGCTATCCCGAGCACCAGGCGGGCCGGGAGCGGCTCCTCGGGTACCGGAAAGCCTTGGCGGAAGCCGGAATCCCCTTCCGCGAGGACCTCGTCCTCGACGGGGCCTTTGACCCCTTAACCGCCTACCGAACGGTCCGCAAGGCCTGGGAACAGGGCCTCCGGTTCACCGCCCTCTTCGCCGCCTCGGACGAGATGGCCTTGGGCGCGTGGGCGGCGCTGGAGGACCTGGGCGTGCGGGTCCCCGAGGAGGTCAGCCTGGTGGGGTACGACGACCTGCCCGAGTTCGGGGAGCGGCTGACCACGGTACGCCAAGACATCCCCACCATCGCCCGCAAGGCCGTGGCCCTGCTCCTCGAGGCCCGGGACGGGATGCCCCCCCGGGGGCTGCGCGTGCCCGTGCGTTTGGTGATCCGGGGCACCACCCGGAGGAGGGAGGTGGAAGCCTAGACCCAAACCGAAGGCGGCAGGCCCTAGGCACCGGCCCCCCTCGCAGAGGGAAAGAAAGGAGGTTGCGATGAAAAAAGCTTTCCTGGCCCTTCTGGCCCTTTTGGGACTCGCGTTCGCCCAGACACAGGTGCGCATCTCCGGCTGGGGCGGCACCGACATCGCCATCGTCAGCGGGCTCCTCAAAGAGGTGGTCCAACCCAAGCTGGACAAGGAAGGAATCCGGGTCGTCTACGAACCGATTGAGGGCGATTACACCCAGTGGCTCTTCAACGCCCTGTCCGCGGGGACGGCGCCCGACCTCTTCTACGTGGACGTTTTCTGGTCGGAAAGCCTCTTCGCCACGGGACGGGTGGAGCCTCTGGACGCGTACTTCAGCAAACAGGAGATCGCGGAGTTCCTGCCCAACCTGATCCAGGCCTTCACCTACCGGGGGAAGCTTTACGGGATTCCCAAGGACTTCAACACCCTGGCCCTCCAGTACAACACCGACCTCTTTGACGAGGCGGGGGTGGCCTACCCCAACCAGCAGGACACCTGGGAAACCTTTGAGGCCAAGCTCCGCCAGGTCCAGGCCAAGCTAAAGGACGTGGCCGGGCTCTGCGTGGTGCCCGACTTCGCCCGCTTCGGCGCCTTCGCCTTCGCCACCGGCTGGAAACCCTTCGACGAGAAGGGACGCACCGTGCTGGACCAGAACTTCCGGCGCGCCTTTGAGTGGTACACGGGCCTGGTGAAGCGGGGGGCCGCCCGGGTGGCCCAGGACCTGGGTGAGGGCTGGACCGGGGGCTGCTTCGGCAGCGAGAAGGCGGCCACAGCCCTAGAGGGGGCCTGGATCGCGGGCTTCCTCCGGGACAAGGCCCCTAACCTTCCCTACCGCACCACCTTCCTCCCCCTGGACCCGGTGACCAAGAAGCGCGGAAACTTCATCTTCACCGTTTCCTGGAGCCTGAACGCGGCCAGCAAGAACAAGGAGGCCGCGGTCAAGGTCCTCAAGGCCCTTACCTCGCCGGAGGCCCAGCAGTGGGTCCTGGAGCGGGGGCTCGCCATCCCTAGCCGCAAGGCCCTGGCCAACAACCCCTACTTCCAGCGGGCCGGAAAGGAGCCCGAGCTAAACCGGGTGGTCTTCCAAGGTTCCCTGGCCCAGGGTGGGCACGTCTACCCCTTCAAGTTCCTGGCCTACGGCGGCGACTGGATGCGTCCCATCAACGACGCCCTCCAGGCGGTGATGACGGGCCAAAAGAGCGTGGACCAGGCCCTTAAAGAGGCCCAGGCCGCGCTGGACCGGCTCACGGGGAGGAGGTAGCGAGGAGGGGGGAGGTCTCTGGCCTCCCCCCTTAGGAGCGCTCCTGCCATGCGGCTCAAAGCCCGCACCCTCGAGGCCCTCTACGCCCTTCTCCTGCTCTTCCCCTTCCTCTTCACCTTGGCGGTCTTCTTCCTCTACGCCTTCGTGAGGGCCCTTTACTTCAGCTTCACCGACTACGACCTCTTCAGCCCGCCCCGCTTCGTGGGGCTGGCGAACTACCTGAGCCTCTTCCGCGACCCCTTCTTCCTCACCGCCCTGGGCCATACGCTGGCCTACAGCTTTGTGGTCACCACGTTGCAAACGGTCCTGGCCCTCCTGGTCGCCGTGGCCCTGAACCAGCCCCTAAGGGGCATCGCCTTTTTCCGCACCCTCTACTACCTCCCCTCGGTGGTGTCCACGGCGGCGGCGAGCCTCCTGCTCCTCTGGCTCTTCCAGCGCACCGGCCTCGTGAACCAGGCCTTAAGCCTTCTCCTCGGCCACCTTCCCCACCTTGGGGCCTTCGCCCTCTTCTTCCTCGCCTTCCAAACGGCCCAGGTGTTCTGGGAGAGGCGCCGCGGCGTTCCGGTGCCCTTCTTTGACCCGGCGCTCGCCCTTCTCTCGGCGCCCCTCGCCCTGCTCGCCGCCTGGGGGCTCGGGGCGGCCGGGGTCCTGGTCCCCCGGGAGGTCCGGGTGGAGATCCCCTGGCTCCCCACCACGGCGACGTTCCTGGGGATTCCCTACCCCCTTTGGGCCATCATCCTCATGAACACCTACACCACCGTCCCCACCTTCATGGTCCTTTTCCTGGCGGGGCTTAAGGGCATCCCCAAGACCCTCTACGAGGCGGCGGCCCTGGACGGGGCCACACCCTGGACCATGTTCACCCGGATCACCGTGCCCCTCCTCCGGCCCGTCCTCTTCCTGGTGATCACCCTGGGCCTCATCGGCACCCTCCAGCTCTTTGACCAGGTGCTCTTCGTGGGGGGCTCGGGCGGGGCGCCCCTCGAGGCCACCATCACCCTGGCCTACTACGTCTACGGCAACGTCTTTCCCTCCGGGGCCACGCCCCGGGTGGGGCTGGCCTCGGCGGCGGCCCTCTTCCTGGCGGGGCTCACCCTCGTCATCGTCCTCCTCCAGCGCCGCTTCGGCGTGGGCGAGCGGGGGTGGTCCGCATGAGCCCCAGGGAGGCCGCAAGGCGGCGCTGGGCCCGGGTGGCCTGGGTCTACGGCCTCCTCCTGGCCTTCGGCGTGTTCTTCGTGGGCCCTTTCCTCATGGGTTTCCTGGCCAGCCTCAAACCCAACCCTCTGGAGTGGCCCTTTACCCTCCGGTTCGCCCAGGTGAGCCCCAAGAACTGGGCGGCGGCCTGGCGCCTGGGACGGGCGGGTTCGGGGGATCCCTGGCTCGGGGGGATGCGCCCGGGACGGGAGGTGGTCCTGGAGGTGGCCTACTTCTGGCCGGAGGACACCCCGCCGCCCCTCGAGGCCACCGTACCTCGGCGACGGCCGGGGGCCGGTATGGGGGCCGTGTTCGAAACCCCCTACGCCGCCGACCACGTGCGCCTCCTCGGGCCAGAGCTCGTGGAGAAGGCCCCCGCCCGCCTCGGGGAGGGGGAGGGGTACGTCTACCGCTTCCGCCTCCGGGTGGACTATCCCGGGGAAGGGCCCTTCCTGGAGCGGGTTCCCCTGGACATCCAAGCCCCCCGCGGGGCCCTCTACCTCGGGGCTACCCTGGACCCCACCCGCTTCGAGCGCCGCGGAAGGGTGGCGAGTTGGGACAACGTGGTCCCGGGGCTTCTGGGCTACGTCTTCCACAACTACGTGCGCGCCTTCCGCGAGGCGAGGAGCCTGGAGACCGGGGAGAGCCTCTTCCTGCGCTGGACGTTGAACTCCTTCCTCCTCGCCGCGGTGAAGGTGGCCACCACCCTGGTCTTCGCCTCCATGGCGGGCTACGCCCTGGCCAGGCTCCGCTTCCCCGGGAGGCAGGCCCTCTTTCTCTTCATGCTCTTCAGCATGATGGTTCCCGGACAGGTGACCTTCATCTCCAACTACCTGGTGCTCAGGGACGGCATCTTCGGCCTCTCCAAGCTCTTCGGGGTGGAAACCCTTCTCAACACCTACACCGGCCTCATCCTCTCGGGGCTCGTGGGGGCGGGGGCGGTCTTCATCATGAAGCAGTTCTTTGAGTCCATCCCTAGGGAAGTGGAGGAGGCCGCCCTCATCGACGGGGCCACCCCTTGGCAGACCCTTTTCCGCATCGTCCTCCCCATGTCCACGCCCGCCTTGGGCGCCGTGGCCATCCTCACCTTCCAGGGGACCTGGAACGAGTTCTTCTGGCCCTTCGTGGTCCTCACGAGCCCGCGGGAGATCTATACCCTGCCCCTCGGCCTCCTCTCCTTCCGCAACGCCTACGGGCAGGTGGGGGACTGGGGGCTCATCCTGGCCGGGGGGTTCTTCTCCATGGTCCCCGTCCTCATCCTCTTCGCGGTCTTCCAGCGCTACTTCGTGGAGGGCGTAAGCGTGGGCGCCCTAAAGGAGTAACTTATGGTCCTCCCCCTCAAGGAAGACGACACCTATCTCGTCCTGAACACCAGGGGCTTCGCCGAGGAAGGGGCGGAGGGCTTCTACCGCCACGACACCCGTTTCCTCGCCCGCTACCGCCTCCTCCTCCCGGAGGGGCTCGCCCTTCTGGAAAGCCGCACCCCCAGACCCGACCGCCTGATCCAGGACTGGGCCCGCTTCCAGGGGCCGGACGGGGAGCTCTACCTCCGCCGGAGCCTCCAGGTGGAGCGGGGCCGGGTACGGGAGGCGCTCTCCCTTCACAACCTCGGCCGTAAGCCCCTGGAGGTCAGGCTCGGGCTGGAGGTGGAAGGAAGCTTTGAGGACCTCTTCCAGGCCCGGGGCTGGTCCCCGTCCTCGAGGGGGCACCGGGGGCTTGCCTACCGAGCCCCGGACGGGGTGGAGCTCCGGGTAGAGGTCCTTCCTCCCTGGCCCTTGGAGGGGCTCACCCTCCACCTCGCCCCGGGAGAGGTGCGGAACCTGGGGTTTGAGGTCCGCTTGGAAAGCCCCCTGGGAACCCCGGGAACTCTTCCCGGCTACGAGGCCTTCCTCGAGGCCTTTCCCCAAGGGGAAGGCCCCTGGGCCAAGCCCCTGCGCCAGGCCCTCATGGACCTCAGGGCCCTCCTCCTCGCTACTCCCGAGGGGCCGATTCCGGCAGCCGGCATCCCCTGGTTCGTGGCCCCCTTCGGCCGCGACAGCCTCCTCACCGCCTTCATGCTCCTCCCCTGGGGCAAGGAGGTCGCCCGGGGGGTGCTCCGCTACTTGGCCCGCAGGCAGGGGCGGGCCCGGGACCCCTTCCGGGAGGAGGAGCCGGGAAAGATCCTCCACGAGGTGCGCCTGGGGGAGCTCTCCCGCCTAGGCAAGGTGCCCTTCGCCCGCTACTACGGTACGGTGGACGCCACCCCCCTCTTCCTGGTCCTCCTCGGGCGCTACCTGGACCTCACCGGGGACCTCGCCTTGGTGCGGGAGCTCAAGCCCAACTGGGAGGCCGCCCTGGCCTGGATGGCGGCCGCCGACCTGGACGGGGACGGCCTTTTGGAGTTTGCCCCCTCGGGCGGGGGACTAAGCGTACACTCCTGGAAGGATTCCCACGATTCCATGAGCCACAAGGACGGCCGCTTGGCCGAACCTCCCCTTGCGGTAAGCGAGGTCCAGGGGTACGCCTACGCCGCCCACCTCGCCGCCCGGGAGTTCTACCGGGCCCTTGGGGAGGAGGAAAGGGCGCGGGAGGAAGAAAGGCGGGCGCAGGCGCTTTTCGCCCTCATCCAGGAGCGCTTCTGGCTGGAGGAGCTCGGGACCTACGCCCTGGCCTTGGACCGGCACAAAACGCCCCTTAGGGTCAAGGCCTCGGACGCCGGCCACCTCCTCTGGGCGGGGGCGGTGCCCGAGGAGCGGGCCCGGAAGCTCGCCCGCACCCTCCTTTCCGAGGAGCTCTGGACGGGCTGGGGGGTCCGCACCCTGGGAGCCAAGGAGGCCCGCTACAACCCCCTCTCCTACCACAACGGCTCCGTCTGGCCCCACGACACCGCCCTCTTCGCGGGCGGCCTCTTCCGCTACGGCCTGCGGGCGGAAGGGGAGCAGGTGGCCCAGGCCCTCCTGGAGCTCGCCCTCTCCCAGCCGGACCTCCGCCTCCCCGAGCTCGTGGGGGGGTTTCCCCGGGAAGAGGGCCTCCCCCCGGTGCCCTACCCCGTGGCCTGCCGCCCCCAGGCCTGGGACGCGGCGGCCCTCGTCTACCTCTATGCCCTCCGGAAGGGCGTGCGGGCGTGGTAGCGCTAAAGCTCCCCGGCCTCCGTGAGGATCCGGAGGGCCAAAAGCAGGTCGGGACGCCCCGGGGTCAGGGGTCCGAGGAGGGACTCCAGGAGGGCCAGTCTGCGGTAGAGGCTCTGCCTGCGGATCCCCAGGCGGTCCGCCGCCCGGGTGCGGTTCCCCTCCTCCAGGAGGACCCGGAGGGTCTCCCCGAGGGCCCGGCGGCGCCCCGGGGGAAGGCCGAGGAGGGGAGCCAGCCGGGCCCGGGCATAGGCCAGGTGAAGCTCGGGGTCGGGCACGAGCAAGGGAGCAAGCCCCAGGGCGTCCTGGCCGTACCGCAGGCGCCAAAGGGCCTCCCGGAGGGTGTGGCGGGCCCCACACCCCCCGTCCACCACGGGCCCGACCCCCACCCCGTCCCGGCCTTCCAGCGCCCGGGCCACCCGCTCCAAAGCGGGACGCCTTCCTCCGAGGAGGAAAAGCCGCGCCCCTCCCATCCGCCAGCCCCAGGCCTCCACCCCTTCCCCCAGGAGGGGCCAAAGGGCCTCCTCCTCCACGCCCTCCCCCAGGGCCAGGCCCATCCAGGCGGGGTGGTAGGGCGGGGGGCCCGGGAAGAGGTCCGGGAGCAAGAGGGCGTTGAGCCGCTCTAGGGCTTCCCGCCGCCTCGCCTCCTCCTGGGCGCGGGCCATGGCCAGGTGGGCCGCGAGGAGGTGGGCGGCCCGCTCCGCCACGAGGCGCCCCACCTCGTCCAGCCCCTCCCCGGGGACGAGGCCCAGGACGCCCAGGACCTCCTCCCCCGCCGTAAGGGGGATCCAGAGCCCGGGCTCCTCGGGCCCCGGGCCGGGCCGGACCGCCACCCGCTGCCCCGGAAGCAGGCGCTCCAGGGCGGCGGCAAACCCGGGCAAGCCGCTCTCGGCGAAGCCCTCGAGGAGGGCCCGGGTGGCCTCCTCGAGGGCCTCCAAAAGCGCCGTCCGCCGCGAGAGGACGAGGGTGCAGATGGCCTGGCTGATGGCCTCAAAGCGCACCTCCTCTCGGAAGACGAGGAGGGGGATCCCCGCCGCGTCCGCCCAGGCCGAGAAGTCCCCGGGGAGGCTTCGCATCCACTGCACGAGTTCTATGCCCAGGGCGGCGATCCCCCGCTCGGCCAGGGAGCTCAGGTAGGCCTCCCTGGCCCCGGGGGAGGCGTGGGCCAGGGCCATGCCCGTGGTGAGGAGGAGCTCGTTCCCCTGGAGGAACCGGGCCATGTCCAGGAGCTCGGAGACGTGCACCCAGGCGATCCGCCGGGAAAGGCCCTGACGCCCGCCCACAAGCTCGGCCCGGGCCAAAACGGGATGCCTCAGGGCCTCGGCCACGGTGGGGCCGGCGACAGGTTGTCCCTTGGCCTCAGGGGGCACGTTGGGAAAGAGTATAGGCGAGGAGGCTCCCATGCTCAAGAACCTGATCGGCGGCCGATGGCAGGAAGCGCATCGCCCCACCCTCCCCGTCTACAACCCCGCCACGGGGGAGGTCCTGGAGGAGGTCCCCCTCTCAGGACCCGAGGAGGTGGACCAGGCGGTGGAAGCGGCCAGCCGGGCCTTCCCCTCCTGGAGCCAGACCCCCCTCACGGAGCGGGTCCGGCTCATGTTCCGCTTCAAGGAGCTCCTGGAGAAGCACTTTGAGGACCTGGCCCGCTTGGTCACCCTCCACCACGGCAAGACCCTGGAGGAGGCCCGGGGGGAGGTGAGGAGGGGCATAGAGGTGGTGGACTTCGCCCTCTCCGCCCCCACCCTCCTCCAGGGCCGCACCCTCCGCGAGGTCACCCGGGGCGTGGACCAGAACCTCTTCCACTACCCCTTAGGCGTCGTCGCAGGCATTCCCCCCTTCAACTTCCCCGTGATGATCCCCCTCTGGATGTTCCCCATCGCCGTGGTGGCGGGGAACACCTTCGTTCTCAAGCCCTCGGAGCGAACGCCCTTGGGAGCCGTCCGCCTCGCCGAGCTCTTCCTGGAGGCGGGCTTCCCCGAAGGCGTCCTCAACCTCGTCCACGGAAGCAAGGAGGCCGCCGAGGCCCTGGCCCAGCACCCGGAGGTCCGGGCCGTCCAGTTCGTGGGTAGCGAACCCGTGGCCAAGCGCATCTACGCCCTGGCGGCGCAAAGCGGCAAGCGGGTCTCCGCCGCGGGAGGCGCCAAGAACCACCTGGTGATAATGCCCGACGCCGACCTGGACCTGGCCGTCCCCGCCATCCTCAACTCCGCCTTCGGCAACGCCGGAGAAAGGTGCCTCGCCGGCAGCGTGGCCGTGGGGGTGGGGGAGGTGGGGCAGGAGCTTTTGGAGCGGGTGGTGGAGGCCGCAAGAGCGCTCAAGGTGGGCCCCGGCTGGGAGGAAGGGGTCCAGGTGGGGCCCCTGATCCGGGAGGAGCACCGGCGGAAGGTCGTGGCCTACATCCAGAGGGGCCTGGAGGAGGGAGCGGGCCTCGCCCTGGACGGCCGGGGGGTGGAGGGGCCGGGCTTCTTCCTGGGGCCCACGGTTTTGGACCGGGTTTCCCCCAGGATGGCCGTGGGCCGGGAGGAGATCTTCGGCCCCGTCCTCTCCGTCTCCTACGCCAACACCCTGGAGGAGGCCATCCGGCAGGCCAACGCCGTCCCCTACGGCAACATGGCCTGCATCTTCACCACGAGCGGCAAGGCGGCCCGGGAGTTCAGGGAAAGGGTCCAGGCAGGAATGGTAGGGGTGAACGTGGGGGTGGCCCAGCCCTTCGCCTTCTACCCCTTCTCCGGCTGGAAGAACTCCTTCTTCGGCGACCTCCACCCCCACGGGCCCGACGCCTTCCTCTTCTACACCCAGAGAAAGGTGGTGGTGGAACGGTGGTAGACCTCAAAACCCTGCACCGGAGGCACGTCCTCACCCCCTGGTCGGCGCAGAGGGAGCTGGACCCCCCCCTCCTCGTCCGGGGGGAGGGAAGCTGGCTCTACGACGCGGATGGGCGCCGGTACCTGGACCTCTCCAGCGGCCTCGTGGCGGTGAACCTGGGCCATGGCCACCCCAGGCCCGTGCGGGCCATCGCCGAGCAGGCGGCCACCCTGGCCTACGCCGCCCCAAGCTTCTTCCACGACAAGCGGGCCCTCCTCGCCAAGGCCCTCTCCGACCTCGCCCCCTGGCCTGAGGGGGGGAGGGTCTTCTTCACCCCCTCGGGCACCGAGGCCAACGAGGACGCCTTGAAGTTCGTGCGCCACCTCACGGGCCGCTTCAAGGTCCTCGCCGCCTACCGCTCCTTCCACGGGGCCACCCACGGCGCGGCGGCCCTCACCGGGGAGAACCGCCGCTTCCCCGCCGAGCCCACCGTCCCCGGGGTGGTGCACTTCTTCGCCCCCTACCCCTACCGGAGCCCCTTCTTCACGGAAGACCCTGAGGAGGAGACGCGGCGGGCCCTGGACCACCTGGAGAAGGTCCTGCTCCACGAGGACCCGGGGCGGGTGGCGGCCATCTTCCTGGAGCCGGTGGTGGGCTCCAACGGGGTCATCGTCTACCCGGAGGGCTACCTCAAGGGGGTACGGGAGATCTGCGACCGCCACGGGATCCTCCTGGTCTTCGACGAGGTGATGACCGGCTTCGGCCGGGTAGGGGAGGCCTTCGCCGCCCTGCGCTTCGGGGTGGCGCCGGACCTCATCACCTTCGCCAAGGGGGTGACCTCGGCCTACGCCCCCCTGGGAGGGGTGCTTATGCGGGAAGGGCTGGCGGAGCGCTTCGACGACACCCCCCTCCCCACCGGGCACACCTACTCCGGCCACCCTCTGGCGGTGGCGGCGGGGCTGGCCGCCTTGGAGGCCTACCGGGAGGAGGGGCTTTTCGCCCGGGCCTACCGCCTCGAGGCGGCGCTAAGGGACCTCCTCAAACCCCTGGAGGCCCACCCCCTGGTGGGGGAGGTGCGGGGGGTAGGGGCCTTCTTCGGGGTGGAGCTGGTCCGGGACCGCAGGACCAAGGAGCCCCTCTCCCCCTGGCACGCTCCCCCCTCCCCCGCCATGAAGGCCCTCCACAAGGCCCTCCTGGAAAGAGGCGTCTACCTCTTTGCCAAGCACAACGTCCTCCTCCTCGCCCCGCCCCTCACCGTGGGGGAGGAGGAGCTGGCCTTCGGGGTGGAGGCGCTGAAAAGGGCCCTGGACGAGCTGCCTTCGCTTTAGGCGACACCCTGTCCCTTGGCCCCGGGAAAGGCTTCGGGTAGGGTAAGGGCAAATGGAACGCTACCGGGCGATGCTGGACCTCTCGGGGCAGGGGGCTTTGGTGGTGGGGGCGGCCTCGGGGATCGGCCGGGCCTCGGCGGAGGCCCTCGCCGCCTTCGGGGCCAGGGTCCTCTTGGCCGATCGGGACGAGGGGGGCCTCGAGGCCGCCCTCAAGGCCATCCGCGAGGCCGGAGGGGAGGCGGAGGCCATGGTCCTGGACGTGACGGCGCCGGGGGCGGGGGAGCGGGCGGTGGAGGCCATCCAAAAGCGCTTGGGCCGGCTGGACGTCCTCGTCTCCACCCCGGCCATCAACGTCCGCAAGCCCCTCCTGGAGTACACCGACGAGGAGGTGGACCGGGTGGTGGACCTGAACCTCAAGGCCACCCTCCGCCTCCTCCGGGCGGGGGGGCGGGCCATGCGGGAAGGGGGCGGGGGGAGCCTCATCGCCCTGGCCTCCATCCGCGCCCTGGTGGTGGAGCCCGGCCAGGGGGTCTACGCCGCCACCAAGGCGGGGATCCTCCAGATCGTCCGCACCCTGGCCGCGGAGCTCGGGCCCCATGGCGTGCGGGCGAACGCCGTGGCCCCGGGGCCCATAGAAACCCCCCTCACCGCCCCCATCAAGGCCCACCCCGAGTGGTACCGGGCCTACGCGGAGAAGACCGCTCTTCTGCGCTGGGGCAGGCCCGAGGAGGTGGCCATGGCGGTGGTCTTCCTGGCCTCCCCCGCCTCAAGCTACATCACCGGAACCCTTTTCCTGGTGGACGGCGGCTGGACGGCGGTGGACGGCCGCTTCACCCCGCCCCTATAGGAGGAGAGCGTGGAGCGGGCCCTGCTCGCGGCGGAGGCGGTGGAGGAGAAGGAGGTGGTGGACCTCCTTAGGGCCCTGGTGCGGATCCCGAGCCACTACCCGGGGCCCGGGGAGGAGGGGGTGGCGGCCTTCCTCGAGGCCTTCCTCAAGGAGCGGGGCCTTAAGCCCTTCCGCCAGGAGGCGGCCCCCGGGCGGCCCAACCTGGTGGCGGACCTGGGGGAGGGGGAAGGAGGGCTCCTCCTGGAGGGGCACACGGATGTGGTCACCCCCGGGGACGAGGCCCTCTGGCGCTACCCGCCCTACGGGGGGGTGGTGGAAGGGAAAAGGCTCTACGGCCGGGGGGCCTGCGACATGAAGGGAGGCCTCGCCGCCCTGGTGGGGGCCATGCTTGCGGTGAAGCGGGCCTTGGGGAAGCCTCCCCGCCCCTTGCGCCTCGCCGCCCTGGCGGACGAGGAGGGGATGATGCTCGGGGTGAAGGCCTTCGTGAAGGCGGGCCTCGCCCAGGGCTTCCGGGGGGCCTTGGTGGCCGAGCCCGAGGAGATGGAGGTCTGCCTCTTCCAGAAGGGGGCCCTGCGCCTTTGCCTCCGCTTCCCGGGCAGGATGGCCCACGGGGCCATGCCCTACGCCGGGGAGAACCCCATCCCCAAGGCGGCCCGCTTCGTCCTGGAGGTCCAGCAGGTGGAAAAGCGCCTGCAGGAGCGCTTCCCCCACCCCTACCTGGGGCCCCCCTACCTCACCCCCACCCGTTTCCTGGCCACGGCGGGAGAAGGCCAGCTCAACGTCATCCCCGCCGAAGCCGAGGTGGCCCTGGACGTGCGCACCACCCCGGGGGTGGACCACGCTGGCCTCGTGGCGGAGCTCGCCGCCCTCGCCGGGGCCGAGGTGGAGGTTCTGGAGGACCGCCCCCCCGTGGAGACCCCAAAGGAGGACCCCCTGGTCCAGGCGGCGGAGGAAGCCCTACGGCTCCTCGGCCTTCCCGTGAGGCACGGGGGGGTGCCCGGGGCCACGGACGGCACCTTCCTCCGGGCCTGGGCGGGGCTTCCCGTGGTGGTCATGGGGCCCGGCCAGAAGACCCTCCCCCACCAGGTGGACGAATGGGTGGACCTGGAAGAGGTGGTCCAAGCCGCCCGGGTCTACGCCGCCCTCGCGGTCCTCTATCTAGGCTAGGGCTTTTCCACGCTTCCACGGCGTGGTAGCCTTGCGGAGAGGAGGCAGGGATGCGAAACTGGATCGCCCTTTTCTGGCTTTTGAGCCTGGCCGTGGCCCAGACCCGGGGCGGGGAGCTCAGGGTGGCCATTCTGGCCGAGCCCCCCGTGCTGGACCCCACGGCCTCCACCAGCCAGGAGATCCCCCGGATGCTCTACGACAACGTCCTCCAGGGCCTGGTGAAGTTCAACGAGAAGGGGGAGATCGTCCCCGCCCTGGCGGAACGCTGGGAGGGGAGCCCCTCGGGGCTCACCTGGACCTTCTACCTCAGGAAGGGCGTGCGCTTCCACAACGGGAGCCCCTTCACCGCGGAGGACGTCCTCTTCAAGTTCAACCGCGCCAAGGACCCCAGGTCCGGCCACACCCACCCCGAGTACTACCAGGACATCCAGAGCGTGGAGGCCAAGGACCCCTACACCGTGGTCTTCCGCCTCCGCCAGCCCAACCAGGACTTCCTCTTCAACCTGGCCCGGCCCGACTCGGTGATCGGGCCCAAGGGGAGGGTGGAGGAGCAGAAGACCCAGCCCGTTGGCACCGGGCCCTTCCGCTTCGTGGCCTGGGAGCGGGGCGTGGGGGTGAGGCTGGAGCGGTTTGACGGCTACTACGAGCCCGGCCTCCCTTACCTGGACCGGGTCTTCTTCCGCTTCCTCCCCGACCAGAACGCCCAGCTCGCCGCCCTCCGGGCCGGGGACATCCACGTGATCGGCCTCGGGGTGAGCCCGGAGACCGCCCTCGTGCTCCAGCGGGACCCGAATTTTAAAGTGGTCGCGGGCTTCTCCACCACGGAGATCACCGCGGGGATGAACAACAGCCGCCCGCCCTTTAACGATGTGCGGGTGCGCCGGGCCATCCAGCACGCCGTGGACAAGAAGGCCCTGGTGGAAGGGGTGATGATGGGCTTCGGCACCCCCATCGGCAGCCACCGCTCCCCTGGGGAGAGCTGCTACGTGGACCTCTCAGGCTACTACCCCTACGACCCGGCCAAGGCCAAGGCCCTCCTCCAGGAGGCGGGGTATGGACCGGGCAACCCCTTGCGCTTCACCTTCACCCTGGCCGCCCCCTACCCCTACGAAAGGCGGCTCGGGGAGGCCATCGCCGCCCAGCTCGCCCAGATCGGGGTCCAGGCCCGGCTGGAGGTGGTGGAGTGGGCCACCTGGCTCTCCCGGGTCTTTAGGGGGGCGGACTACCAAATGACGATCATCGGCCACTCGGAGCCCAACGACATCGGCATCTACGCCAACCCGAACTACTACTTCCGCTACGACTCCCCGAGGTTCCGGGAGCTCTACACCCGGTACCTCCGCACCCCGGACCCGAAGAAGGCCTGCGACCTGATGAAGGAGATGCAAAGGCTCCTCGCCCAGGACGCGGTGAACCTCTGGGTGATGAACGCCCCCTACCTCGCGGCCATGCGCAAGGAGGTCATGGGCTGGTGGCCGAACCAGCCCACCCCGAGCCTCAACGTGACCCGGGTCTACCTGGCGCGGTAGATGGGGCGGTTCCTCCTAAGGCGCCTCCTCCTGGCCCTGGTCACCCTGTGGCTCGCCTCCAGCCTGGTCTTCGCCCTCCTTCTCCTCCTCCCCGGGGACCCGGTGCAGGCCATCCTGGGCCTCGAGGCCTCCCCCGAGGCCCGCGCCGCCCTAGAGCGGACGCTGGGCCTGGACCAACCCCCGTGGACGCGCTACCTCCACTGGCTTTCTGGCCTTATGCGGCTTGACCTCGGGGAGTCCATCCGCTACGCGCGGCCCGTGGCCTCCCTCGTGGGGGAGAGGCTGGCCCTCACCTTCGCCCTCGTCCTCCTGGGGCTTGGGGGGGCGCTCCTTTTCGCCCTCCCCTTGGCCCTTCTCGCGGTCCGCGTCCGGGCCTTGGACCTGGCCCTAAGCGGGCTCATGGGCCTCCTCCAGTCCGTGCCCACCTTCTTCCTGGGGGTCGTCCTCCTCTACGCCTTCGCCGTCCACCTCCCCCTCCTCCCCGCAAGCGGCTTCCCCGGGTGGCAGGACCCCCTCGCCGCCCTCCGGCACCTTCTCCTCCCCGCCCTTACCCTGGCCCTGGCCCGGGCAGCGATCCTCTTCCGCATGGCCCGGGGAAGCCTCCTAGAGGTCATGAGCCAGGACTACATCCGCACCGCCCGGGCCAAGGGGGTGCCGGAGCGGTGGGTCCTCCTCAAGCACGCCCTGAGGCCCGCAAGCCTTCCCCTGGTCACCGTCTTGGGCCTCGAGGGCGGGTTTCTCCTCACCGGGGCGGTGGTCGTGGAGGCGGTCTTCGCCTTGCCCGGGCTCGGCAGCCTGGCCCTCACCGCCCTGGAGGCCCGGGACTACCCCCTCCTGCAGGGGCTCGTCTTGGTCATGGCCGCTTTTATCGTCCTCTTCAACCTCGTGGTGGACCTCCTCTATGGCCTTCTGGACCCGAGGGTGGAGTATGCGTAGCCCAAGCCTCGCCCTAGGAAGCCTACTCGTGGGCGCCTTCCTGCTCCTCGCCCTCGCCTCCTTTCTCTACCCCGTGGACCCCAACGCCCCGGACTTTCTCCACCGCCTAAGCCCCCCCTCCCCCGCCCACCCCCTGGGGACCGACCCCTTGGGCCGGGACCTCCTCGCCCGGGTGCTCCACGGGGCGAAAAACGCCCTCCTGGTGGGCCTCCTCGCCGTCGGGGTGGGGTTTTCCCTGGGGGTGGCCCTGGGCCTTCCCGCCGGATACCTCGGGGGGCTTTGGGAGGGCGCCTTGAGCCTCCTCATGGAGACCCTCTACGCCCTCCCCGCCCTCCTCCTCGCCCTCCTCTTTGCCGCCCTGATGGGACCCGGGGCGGTGAGCAGCATGCTGGCCGTGGGCCTCTCCCTGGTCCCCGCCTTCTTCCGGGTGGCCCGGGCCGGAGCGTTGAGCCTCAGGGCCGCCCCTTTCGTGGAGGCCGCTTTGGCCCTCGGGGCCTCCCCCGCCCGGGTGCTCCTCCGCCACCTCCTCCCCAACCTCCTGGGACCCCTTTTGGTCCAGGCCAGCTTGGCCTTCGCCGCCGCCCTCCTCGCCGAGGCCGCCCTCTCCTACCTGGGCCTGGGAACCCAGCCCCCAGAGCCCAGCCTCGGCCGGATGCTCCGGGAGGCGCAAAGCTTCCTTCCCCTCTCTCCCTGGCCTGCCCTGGTGCCGGGCCTCGCCCTCTCCCTGGCCGTCCTCGGCTTCAACCTCCTGGGGGACGGCCTCCGGGACCTGCTGGACCCCAGGAGGTAGGCCGGGGAAAGCCCCGTCCCTCCCCGAGAAGCGGGGTGCAAAGGTCACGTCCCCCCGTCCGGGACCCTCCTATCTTGAAGCCGTGGCTTTTGGCGTACTGCACCCCGTCGCTTTGGACCTCGAGGCCACCTCCACGGATCCGAAGGAGGCGGAGATCCTGGAGGTGGCGGCGGTGGACGGCGAGGGCCGGGTCCTTCACCGCTACCTGGCCACGCAAAGGCCCCTTCCCCCCGACCACGAGGTCTTCCAGCTCACGGGCATCCCTTACGAGGAATACGAGGCGAAAAAGGTGGCCCCGAAGGAGGCCTTGGAGGAGCTCTTGGCCTTCTTGGGAGGCAGGCCCCTCCTCGGCCACAACCTCCTCCGCTACGACCTCCCCCTGCTCCAGCGGCACCTGGAGGAGGCGGGCCTTCCTCGCTGGCAGGGCGAGGCCCTGGACACCCTGAGGCTCGCCCACCTCCTCTTCCCTACCCCGCCGGGGGGCCTCGAGGGGTACCGCCTCGGGGACCTCTACGCCTTCCTCCTCGGGCGCCCCCTGGAGGGGGCCCACCGGGCGTTGAACGACGCCCAAGCCACCCTCGCGGTCTTCCAAAAGCTCCTGGACCGGGGCAGGCGCGCCCTCGCCCAGCACCCGGGCCTGGTGCGGGCCTGGAGGGAACTCGGCCTCCCCGAGGGCCACCTCTTCCCCGAGGACGAGGGCCTGGTCAAGGATCTCCTCGCCCGGGAGGCCGACGTGGAGGCCTTCTTCGTGGAAAGGGAGGGCAGGCCTTTCCCCGCGCCCACCGACCTCGGCCCCGACCTCCTCCCCAAGCCCCGTCCCGCCCAGAGAAGGATGTTCCAGCTCGTGGAAGAGGCCCTCTCCCGCGAAGAGATCCTCCTCCTGGAGGCCCCCACCGGGACCGGGAAGACCAAGGGCTACCTCTATCCGGTTCTCCACCAAAGGAAGCCCACCTGGGTGGCCACCCACACCAAGGTGCTCCAGGCGCAGGCCATGGAGGAACTCCGGGCCGTGGCCCAGAGGGGCTACCGGGTGCGGGCCGCCCTGGTCAAGTCCCCCCAGGACACCCTATGCCCCGATCGTCTTCTGGAGGCCTTCCTCCGTGAGGCGCGAAGCGGGAAGCCCGGGGAGGATGTCGGGGCGGCGATCGCCGTCCTCCTCCACTATGCCGCCCAAAGAGGGCACGACCTGGAGGCCCTTCCCGCCTACTGGCACTTCTTAGAGGGTTTCCGTGAGGTCCGGGGACGGGTGGGCACCAATCCCGATCGCTGCCGGAGGGAGTGCCCCTTCGCCTCCGCCTGCGCCTACCAGGCCATCCTGCGAAGGCGGGAAGAGGCCCAGATCCTGGTGACGAACCAGGCCTACCTGCTCCACTCCCTTTTGGGGGAGAAGGCCCTTCCCGAGGCACGCCCCGCCCTGGTCCTGGACGAGGCCCACCACCTGGAGGACGTGGCCACCGAGGCCCTGACCCTTAAGGTGGACGGGGAAGGGCTTCGGCACCTCCTCGAGGCCCTCGCCAACCCCTCCAAGCGCTCGGGCCTCCTGCAGGAGAGGGACTATCTGAAATCTCTGGAAGACGACCTCCGCGCAAGCGCCGAAACCCTGGCCAAAGAGGCCGTCCCCAAGGCTCTGGAGGCCCTAAGGGCCTACTCGGAGCGCATGGAGCGCTTCCTCAAGCGTCGCGGCGTGGGCAGCCCGGAACACGGCCTCACCCTCCCCCTGGAACCCTCCTGGACCCGGGACGAGGAGTACCCCCTCCTGGACCGGGAGGAGCGCCACCTTATCCAAAGCCTCGAGGCCCTGGCCAAGGGGCTGGAAGGCCTCTTGGACGCCCACCCGCCCCCCTGGCCTCTCCTCCTGCGGGAGATCCGGCCCCTTCTTCAGGAGTTGCAGCAGGCCATCCGCCTCTTCCTCCGGCGGAAGCGGGTCCTCAAGGGGGAGGCGGACGAGGCCCTCCACCGCTCCCGCCTGGACCCCGTCACCGAGACCTGGAGCCACCTTGCCGAGCCCATAGAGGTGGCCGCCGAGCTGGAGGAAAAGCTCTGGCCCGCCTTCCGCGGCGTGGTCCTCACCAGCGCCACCCTCGCCGTTCCCACCGAGACCGACCCGGAAGGGTTCGCCTTCCTCCAGCGCGCCCTCGGCCTTCCTCCCCAGGCCCGGGCGGAGCGCCTCCCTCCGAGCCTTCCCTACCACCGGGCCCACCTCCTCGTTCCCCGCCACCTGCCCGAGGCCAGGGAGAGCACCCTCCCCCGCTTCCAGCGGCTTCTGCACCGGGAACTCCGCCTGGTCCTCGGGCGGGTACCGCGAACCCTCACCCTCTTCACGAGCTTAAGCCGCCTGGAGGCCGCCAAGAAGGCCCTGGAGGACCTCCCGCACCTGCGGGCCCCCCTCACCAGGAGGGAGCGGGAGGACACCGTGCGCTTCGCCCGGAGCAACCCCACGGAGCCCCTCGCCGCCCTCGGCTCCCGCAGCTTCATGGAGGGGGTGGACCTCCCCCACCTCCGGGTGGTGAACCTGGAGCGCCTCCCCTTCCCCTACCCTTCCCCCCTCCTCAAGCGGCGCATGGCCTTGGCCTACGAGCGAGGCCTGGACCCCTGGGAAGACTACTACCTTCCCAAGGCCATCCTGAGCTTCGTCCAGGCCTTCGGCCGCCTCATCCGGGACGACCGCCAGGTGGCGGGGGACGGCGCGTTCATCCTGTGGGACAAGAAACTCCTCCACGCCGACTACCAGGAGCTCTTCTATCGGGCGCTTCCCGACGGGGTCGCCCATCACTTCCCCGGGGACCGGCAGGCCTTTTACCGGAAGCTGGAGGAGATCCTGGGCCTCGCCTTTCCCGGAGCGGAAGAGGAGCTCTCCGAAGAGGCCTGGGCCAAGGTCAAGGCCATCCTGGCGGAGGCGGGTCTTGGTCCCTTAGAAAGGGCCCGCCGCCTGGCGGAAGAGGTGCACGGCGTCCTCGTGGACGAGGCCCGGTGGGCCAAGCAGCGGGAGGCGGTACGGGCGGCCCTCGAGGGCCGCCACCTCCTCGCCCTCCTCCCCACCGGCTTCGGAAAGAGCCTGGCCTTCCAGATCCCGGCCTGGATGTCCCCGGGGCTCACCCTGGTGATCTCCCCCCTGGTGGCCTTGATGAAGGACCAGGTGGACCGGCTCCAGGAGCTCGGCCTCCCCGCCCTCGCCCTCCACGGCCTCATGTCCTGGGGAGAGCAGGCCAGCGTCCTGGACGAGGTGCAGGCGGGCCAGGTCCGCCTGCTCTACCTGGCCCCCGAGCGGATCAACCGCAGCGAGGCCGTGCGCAAGGTGCTCAGGGAACTCCGGGAAGCGGGGAAGCTCGTCCGGGTGGTCTTTGACGAGGCCCACTGCCTTCTGGAGTGGGGCTACGACTTCCGGCCCGACTACCTGAAAGCCTTGGAGTGGCTCCGGAAACTCGGCCTCCCCATGAGCTTCTTCACCGCCACCCTGACGCCGGAAGAGCGGGCGCGGCTCAAAGAGGTGGCGGGGATCCCCGAGGCCGTGGAGGTGCTGCCCGAGACCTTCCACCGCCCGAACCTGCGCTTCGTGGTCCGCCAGGCCCCGGGGGAGGTGGGAAAGTTTGACCGCCTTGCCCAGGCCCTCCTCTGGGTGGAAAAGACGGGGGGAAGCGCCATCGTCTACGCCACGAGCCGGGCGGAGACCGAACGCCTGGCCTGGGCCCTGGACCGGCTCTTCCCCAGCCTCGGGGTGGAGGCCTACCACGCAGGCCTTGGGCCCGTCCTGCGGAAAGAGGTCCAGGAACGGTTCATGCGCGGGGAGAGCCGGGTGGTGGTGGCCACCACCGCCTTCGGCATGGGGGTAGACAAACCAGACGTGCGCCTGGTGGTCCACTGGCGCCCGCCCCTGAGCCTCGAGGAGTACGCCCAGCAGGCGGGCCGGGCGGGCCGGGACGGCAAGGAGGCCTACGCCCTCCTCCTCTACACCCACGGGGACTGGGGCTTTCTGCGCTGGATGGTGGGCCTGGGGCAAAGAGGAACGGAGCGCCTCGAGGCCCTGGCGGAACGCCTCCTCGCCCGCCTTCCCTTCCGGGGTTACCGGAAGGAGCTCCTGGAGCTCCTGATGACGGAGGGCGCGGAGGAGGCCGCAGAGGAAGAGGAATCGGACTTGGAAGCGGGCCCCGCCTTAAGCGGGGAGGATCTGGAGCGGCTTCTCTTGGGGATGGAGCAGGCGGGGCTCATCCGCTACACGTACCTCCCGGGTAAGGCCTCCCTCTACCTCTCCCCCGAGCAGTGGGAGGCCTTCGCGCGCACGCCCGGACTCGCCGAGCGCCTTGTCCGGGCGGGTTACCGCCCGGGTTCCCGGCAGAACGTCCTGGACCTGGGGAGGCTTACCGTAAAAGAGGCCGAGGACCTGGACCGCTACCTCTACCAAGCCTACCGGAAGGGGGAGGCCATCCTCTACCGGTACCGGGAGCCCCTCCTCCTGGTGGAGCGTGTGGATCCGGGCAAAATAGTTCACTGGCGGGCCTCCCTAGAGGTTTCCCGGACCCGCGCTTTGGAGCGCCTGGGGCGCGTCCAGACCTACGCCACCCAGGGGCGTTGCCGCGCCCTCGTCCTCCTCTCCCACCTCAACGGGGAGCGCCGCCGTTGCGGGACCTGCGACGTCTGTGCCCAGGACGGGGGCCCCTGGGAAGCCATGGAAAACTTCCATGAAGAAGAGCTCCTCAGGGCCTACAAGCCCTTGGACACCCTCCTCGCCTTCTTCCGCTGGGCAGAGGACCACTACCCGCAAAAGCCTCTCCTCGGCCGGAAGGCGACGCTGATGGCCCTGAGAGGGAAGGCCCGGACCGGAAACGGCCCCCTCCACCGCCGCTACCTGGAAAACCGCTTCTTCGGGCACCTCTCCTTCCTGAAGCCCAAGGAGCTGGAGCAGGCCTTCCGGGAGGCCTTGGAAAGGGGCTACCTGGAGCAAAAGGGCTCGTGGCAGGGCCACCCGCTCTTTGGCCTCACCGACCACGGCCGCCAGAGGCTCCAGAAAGGAGCGAGGGGAAAGGAAGCGAGGTGAAGCGCCGTGAAAGGGAAGATGGATCCGAGCAAAGCCTTCCGGATCCCAAGCCTCGAGGAACTGCCCCCACGGGAAACCCCCTTGAGGCCGACCACCCCTCCCTTGCCCGAGTTCACCCCCACAGGGGAAGGGGCCCTCCCCGCCTTGGACCCGAAGGCCACGCCTGCTCCGCCCCCGGAAAGAGGCCCTCTAAGCCTCCAAGGAGAGCTGAAGCGGACCCGCGACCAACTGGAGAAGCTAAAGGTGAAGCTCGCCCAGGCGGAAAAGGCGCGCGCGGAGGCGGTGAAGGAGCGGGACAAGGCCCTGCAGGAGAGGGCGGCTTTACGGAAGCAGGTGGAAGCGCTCACCGCTTCCCACGCCGCCATGAGGCAGGCCCTCGAGAAAGCCCAGGAAGACCTAAAAATCCTCCAAGAGGAGTTGGAGACCCTCAAGAAGGAGAAGGGGGAACTGGAGACCCTCAGGAAGGAACGGGACGAGCTCTTCGCGCGGGCAGCCCGCTGGGAAAAGGCGGAGACACTGCGGGAGCGTCTGCAGGAGCCTTTCCCCCTAGAGGCTTTTTTCCGAATGCTCTTCGTCCCTTACTCCGAACTCGGTCCAGGTCCCGAGGCCCGCCTCCTGGCCCTCATTGAGGGGTACCGCGCCCTCCTTCAGGGGAAGGAGCACCCCATGCTCTCCCGCACCAACCGGGAGCTCCTCTCCGGGGAGCCCGAGGGAATCGTCCTCCTCGGGGTGGAGCGCCTCCTTTTGGACCTGGCCGAAAGCCCCTTGCCCCGGTGGCTCAAGACCCACGCTTGGCTTGCGGAAGCCTTCCTGACCCGGGAGAAGCTTTCCTCGCCCAGGGAGGAAGCATGACTTGGGAAGAGGAGAAGAAAGCCCTGGAAGCCCGGTTTCGCGAGGACCTGGCCTGGTACGAGCGGGAGTGGGAAGCGTGCCGGCGGAAGCTGGAGGAGGAGCGCCAGGAGTGGAACGCCGCACGGAAGCGGCTTCTTAACGAGCTCAGCCAGAGCTCCAGGAAGGTTTGGGAGCTAAAGAAACGCCTTGAAGCCTTGCAGGGCTTGGAGGAACGCTATTCGGCCCTAGAGCGCGAGGTTCGGGGGCTGAGGCGAAAGCTCGCGGCTCTGGACCGCCCCGCCATCGGCCGCAGATACCTGGAGGCCCTCCGCGAAGACCTCGCCCTATGGGACGAACTCCTCCTAGCGGAAGCCGAGCGTTTGCAAACGCGGGGGCTTGAAGGGTTCCTGCGGGAGCTTTGGGCCAAGCGGGAAGCCGCCTTTCGCCATTGGCAAGCGGGCGAAGACGTGGACTTCGCCACCGTGCGCACCGCCCTCGTCCTGGAGTGGGCCATCTGGACCTGGCTGGAGGCGGGATGGAACCCTGGGCGCACGCCGTGAACCTCCACCGCGCGGTGGAGGCGGCCCTAGAGGCCCAAAACCTCGCCCACCTCCAGGTGCGCCGGGAGGACGTGGAGGGGGCCAAGCCCCTGGTGCGGGCCCTCTGGACAGGGGAGTGGCGGGCCGACCCCCTGGCCAAGAGCCGGGATGGGGTCGTCCCGGGCTACCTCCTCCTCGGCTTCCTCGGGGGCCACTTCTTTGACCGGGACCTCCCGGAAAACGACCTGGCCTTCTGGCCGGAGTTCCACCGGGCCCTGGGGCTCAACCAAGACCAGCCCACCCCGAAGCAGCGAGACAAGCTTTGGAAAGTTCTGGAGGGCCTCCCCGGGACCAAAGCCTTCCTGCGCTTCCACGCCGACGGGAAGCGCGACTTCGTGGGCACCCTCAAGGCCCTTTTCGGCGCCCGAACCCTGAGGCTAAAGGAGATCCTGGACCACCTGCGCCTCTACCGCGACGAGGCCAAGCTCCAAGAGGAGGCCCTAGGGCCCTACGCCTCCCTGGTGCGGGGGCTCAAGGAGGCCCTGGACCTCCTGGCCGAGGAAGCCCTTGACGCGGCGGAGCAGGAAGACGTGGAAGCCTTGGTCGCGCGCCTGGAAGCCCTGGGCTTTTATCCGGAAGAGCCCCATCCCCTGCGCTTCCTCTTCCACCGCTCCCCCAAAGCCTTCGCCGAGCTCTACGCCGAGTGGCGCGGCGAGAAGAAGGCGACTCCCCTCCGCCACCCCCAGGTCCGCGTGGAGGTGCTCCAAGGGAAAGGGGTTCTGGAACGCGTCCTCCCGCAGATCCGTAGAGAAGTCCTGGTGGAAGGGGCTTTGGTGTACGGCCAGGTCCGGCTCAAGAGCGGGCTTTTCCGGGGGTTTTCCTGGAGGCCGCGCCTAGACGCCGAGGGCAACCCGATCCCCGAGGAAGTGGCCGTGCCCCTCGGCGAAGGCCAGGTGGTCCTCCGCCTCCACCACAGGGCCTGGGGGGTCCGCTTTCTGGACGAAAGGGGGGAGGTGTGCCCCGAGTGGCGCCCTCCAGAGCCCCTCGAGGTCCGCCCCCTGGTGGACGAAGGCACCCCTGTGCGCTTCCTCCTGGAAGGCGGCGGCGACCCGGTGGAACGCCTAGAGGACCTGCCCCTGGAACTCGGCCTCCCCGAAGACGCCTTGGTGGTGGAGGCGCTTGTCTTCGGCTCCAGGGAACACGGGGAGTGGCGGCCCCTGGGAAGGCTTCCCGTGCGCGTGGAAGCGCGGCTGGAGGAGCGTCTCTCGGAAACGGCCCTGGAGCTTGAAGTCTTCCCCCGGGGCCCCCTCGAGGCGGTCTGGCTCGCCCCCGCAGGGCCCAAGCAGACCTTTCCTGAAGGAAGGGCCCGCATCCCCCGTGGCCTCTGGCCCGCGAAGATCCTCGTCAAAGCGTGGGACAGGGCCTGGGAGATCCTCGCGCCTCCCAAGGGGTGGCCCGAAAAGGCCTGGAGGCGGGGCCTCGGGCTTCCCGCAGTAGGCGCAAACAAGCCGGAAGGTAGCCAACCCTAGCCGATCGCCGTGAGGCCCTGGCGAGCCCCTTGGGGCGATGGCGCCCGTCACGAGACGTGCCCGGGGCGCGGTGCCCTCACGCCTCCGCCTCGGAAGAGGGGCTCAGGGGGACGAAGGGCTTCCCAAAGCCCCTCCCCGGAGGCGGGTGTAGGCGGCCCAGTCCACCCAGAGGCTCGGCCGAAAGCCTGGGCGTTAGGATGAGGCCGTGATCCCGGCGCGCTACGCCGCCTACTGCCCGAACTGCGGCGGCGAGGTGGAAAGCGAGCGCCTCGCCGCGGGGCTCGCCTGCGCCCGCTGCCAGCCCGACCCCGCGAAGCCCCCCCTGCCTGGGGCGCTGGCCCGGTTTTTCGCCCAGGAGGAGGCCCTCGCCGACTGGGCCCGCTTCTTCGCGGCCCACGTGGGCGCCCCGCCCTGGCCGCTGCAGCGGGCCTGGGCCGCGCGGGTGGTGCAGGGGCGCTCCTTCGCGATGCTCGCCCCCACGGGGATCGGCAAGACCACCTTCGGTCTCCTCACCGCCCTCTGGCTTGCCAGGGAGGGGCGGCGGAGCTACCTCGTCTTCCCCACCCGGCTCCTCGTGGCCCAGGCGGCGGAGCGGCTCCGGGCCCTGAGGGCCCCCTTCGTGGCCTACACCGGGAAGCCCAAGGAGAAGGAGGCCCTCCTCGAGGGCGAGCGCCCCATCGGCCTCTTCACCGTGGCCTTCCTCTACAAAAACCACGCCCGGCTCCCCCGGCCCGTGGACTTCCTCTTCGTGGACGACGTGGACAGCCTCCTCAAGTCGGCGCGGAACGTGGACCGGGTCCTGGAGCTTCTGGGCTTCGCCCCCGAGGACCTGGAGAAGGGCCTCTCCCTCATCCGGCTTCGGAGGAAGAACCCCGAGGAGGCCGAGCGGATGGCCGAGGGGCTGAGGAGGAAGGCCCGGGGAGTCCTCGCCGTGGCGAGCGCCACCGCAAGGCCGCGCTCCCCGCGGGTCCACCTCTTCCGCGAGCTTTTGGGCTTTGAGGTGGGCACGCCGAGCTTCGCCCTGCGCAAGGTGGCGGACCTGTACGAGGAGGCCTTCGGACTCTCCCACGAGGCCCTCTGGGCCCGGGGGGCGGAGTGGGCGAGGCGGCTTGGAGGCGGGGGGCTCCTCTTCCTCCCCGGGGACCTGCCGAAGGAGGCCGCCCTGGACCTCGCCCGCTTCCTCCGGGCCCGGGGTCTTAAGGCCAAGGCCTACCTGGAGCCCGAGGCCCTCGAGGCCTTCCGGCGGGGCGAGGCGGACCACCTCGTGGGGTTCGCCTCCTGGCGCAACCCCCTGGCCCGGGGCCTGGACCTCCCCGGGCGCGTCCGCTACGCCCTCTTCCTCGGGGTGCCCAAGCTCCGCTTCGCCTTGGGGGAGGACCTCGCCCCCGGCGAGCTCGTGCGCCTCGGCCTCGCCCTCTTGCCCCTCCTGGAGGACCCGGGGCTCAAGGCCCTGGTCCGAAGCCTCGCGCGCAGGCCCGGGCTCCAGGAGAAGGAGGTCGCCCCCCTGCGCCAGGCCCTCCTGGAGCGGCTCGCCGACCCCGCCTTCCGCGCCCGCGTGGCGGAAAGCCCCGAGGTGGGGCTCACCTTCCTGGGGGAGAAGCCCGTCCTGGTCTTCGCCGACGTCACCGGCTACCTCCAAGCCTCGGGCCGGACGAGCCGCCTCACCCCGGCGGGGCTTACCCAGGGCCTCGCCCTCCTTCTCGCCGAGGACAGAAAGGCCTTCACCGCCCTCACGCGGCGGCTCGGCTACCTCCTGGAGGCGCCGCCCCGCCCCGTGGCCGAGGTGGACCTCGAGGCCCTCCTCAAGCGCGTGGACGAGGACCGGGACCGGCTCGCCCGGGGGGAGCGGGGCGGCCTCGCCCTGCCCGAGCGGGTGGTGGTGGTGGAGTCGCCCAACAAGGCCCGCACCCTGGCCGGGTTCTTCGGCCGGCCCATGCGCCGCTACCTCCCCGGCCTCGTGGTCTACGAGGCCCTCTCGGAGGAGGGGTACCTGGTGGTCACCGCCACCCGGGGCCACGTCACCGACCTCGCCCTCCGGGGCGGGCTTTACGGGGTGGAGACGGCCCCCGCCTACCGCCCCCGGTACCCACCCCTTGCGGGCCTGCCCCGAGGGGAGCGTCCCGGACCCCTTCTGCCCGGACGGAAGGGCGAGCCGGCCCGACCGCGACCGGGCCCTCGAGGCCCTGAGGAGCCTGGCCCTGGAGGCCCAGGACTTCCTCCTCGCCACCGACCCCGACACCGAGGGGGAGAAGATCGCCTGGGACGTCCTCCTCGCCCTCCGCGCCTTCGGGAGGGAGGTGGTGCGGGGCGAGTTCCACGCCGTCACCCCCCGGGCCTTCCTCGAGGCCCTCAGGCGCCCCCGGGAGGTGAAGGAGGACCTGGTGGAGGCCCAGATGGTCCGCAGGATCGCCGACCGCTGGATCGGCTTCGCCCTCTCGGAGGACCTGCAAAAGCTTCTTAGGCGCCGGGGCCTCTCCGCCGGGCGCGTCCAGACGCCGGTCCTCGGCTGGGTGATCGCCCGGGAGCGGGAGGCCCGAACCCGCCTCCCCTTTACCGAGGTCGCCCTCCGGGGGCTCACCCTGCGCTTCCCCGGCGAGGTCAAGGCGAAGACCCTCCTCCTGGAGGTCCTGGAGGAGGGGGAGCGGGAGCAAAACCCCCTTCCCCCCTACACCACGGACGCCCTCCTCGCCGACGCCTCCCGGGAGGGGTTCCGCGTCCCGGAGGCCATGGCCTTGGCCCAGGACCTCTTTGAGGCGGGCCTCATCACCTACCACCGCACCGACGCCACCCGGGTGGCCCCGGAGGGCATGGCCCTGGCCCGGAGGCTCATTGAGGCCCGCTTCGGCCCGGAGTACGCCCGCCCCAGGCCCTGGGGGGAGGGCGGGGCCCACGAGGCCATCCGCCCCACCCGCCCCCTCTGGCCTGAGGACCTAGAGGAGGCGGGGCTCCTCGCAGCCCTCCCCCTTTCCGAGGCCCACGGGCGGCTTTACGCCCTGATCTTCCGCCGCTTCCTGGCGAGCCAGATGGCCCCCGCCCGGGTGCGGGAGAAGCGGCTTCGCGCCTGCCTCGGCGAGGCCTGCCAGGAGCTCACCCTGCGGGTGGCCCTCCTCTTCCCCGGCTTCGCCCGGGTCTGGCCCCTGGGGCTGGACCCCGACCTCGAGGCCGGCCCCTACGCCGTGGCGCCCAAGACGGTGCGGCTCCCCAAGGCGGCGCGCTACACCGAGGGGGAGCTCGTGGCGGAGATGAAGCGGCGGGGCCTCGGCCGCCCCAGCACCTACGCGGCCACCGTGGAGCGGCTCCTAGAGCGCCGCTACGTGGTCCGCCGCGGGCCCTTCCTCGTCCCCACGCGCCTCGGCGAAAGGGTCTACGCCCTCCTCACGGAAAGGCCCCCCCTCGCCCCCGTGGCCCGGCGCTTCGTCGGAGAGGCCTTCACCCGGGAGGTGGAGGCCTGGATGGACCGGGTGGAGGCGGGAGAAGACCCCGTGCCCCTCCTGCGGGAGCTCCACCGGGCCACCCTGGCCCTCCTCGAGGCCCTCGAGGACGAGGGGCCCTCCTAACCCCTGGTAGCCTAGGGAAGGGATGCGCGCCCTCTACTGGACCTTTGGCCTCTCCTGGAGCCTGGCCCTGGCCGCCTACCTCTTCGGCCTCCGCCCGCAAAGCCCCGCCTACCTCGCCTTCGCCGTCCTCTACATGTGGGTTCCGGGCCTCGTGGCCCTGGCCTTCGCCCGCAAGGAGAGGGTTGGGCTCCCCCTGGCCTTCCGGCCCAACCGCTTCTGGCTTTTCGCCTGGCTCTTCCCCGTTGCCCTCACCCTCCTCTCCCTCCCTCTAAGCCTCCCTTTCGCCCCCTGGAAGGGCCTGGCCTGGGCCCTGCCGGAGGGCCTGCCCCGGATCCCCGAGGCCGCCCTCTGGGCCCTCGTCCTCCTCCAGGGGCTCTTTGCCGGGGCCACGGTGAACCTCCTCGCCGCCTTGGGGGAGGAGCTCTTCTGGCGGGGCTACCTCTGGGAAAGGCTAAGGGAGCGGGGCTTCTGGCCCGCAAGCCTGGAGATCGGCTTCTACTGGGGAGTGTGGCACGCCCCCCTGGTCCTCCTCTTCGGCCACAACTACCCGGACCACCGCCTCCTGGGCGTGGGCATGATGGTCCTCTTCACCCTGGCCCTCACCCCTGCCCTCCTCTACGCCCGGGAGAAGGGGGGCTCCCTTTGGGCCCCCGCCCTCCTCCACGGCACCCTGAACGCCGTGGCCGGGCTCTCCCTCCTCGCGGTGGAGCGCACCCACGACCTTCTCGTGGGGGTGGTGGGGCTTCCCGGCCTCTTCCTCCTCGCCCTCTTCAACCTCTGGCTCAGAAGGCGGGTCTAACGCTACGGCTCCTGGTGGAGCCGCTCGTAGAGGGGCCCTAGGTCCTCGGGGCGGAAGCGGGCGGTGTAGCCCTTGGGGGGCACGGGCTCCTCGTAGAAGAAGGCGGGCAGGCGGTCGTCCTCGTGGGTGAAGCCCGCCAGGTGGTTGAAGCGGTGCTCCAGGCGCAGGACCCCTTCCCCGAGCTCCCGCCAGAAGGCGGGGGTGAGGGCGGTGCCCAAAGCGGCGTTCACGCTCTCCACCACGAAGGCCACCCCCTTGTTGGTCACGCTTCCCCTGAAGACGCAAAGGCCCAGGGCGTCGTTGGCGGCGGCGTTCACCTGGGCGGTGTAGCTCGCCTCCAGGATCTCCTCCGGCTTCATGGCCCGGGTCTCCAAACGGGGGGCGTTCCCCGCCGTGTGGTCCGCCCCCTGGGCGGTGACCATCATGGTGATCCCCGTGGCCTCCACCACCCGGGGGTCGTAGGCGGAGATGGCCTGGCGCTTGATCACGGGGACCCGCTTAAGCCCCAGGGCCTCCCCCACCCGGGCCGTGCCCTGGGCGAGGAGGCGGGCCTCCTCGGAAGGGGTGTAGAGGGCCTTCAGCTTCGCCTCCATGAAGGCGTAGTCCCCCCAGGGGGCAAGGCCCTTCTCCATGAGGAGGGCCAGGGTGGCCCCGGTCTCAATGGTGTCTATGCCCAGGTCGTTGGCCAGGCGGTTCAGCCGGGCGAGCTGGTCGGGGTCGTTTAGGCCGCAGTTGGTGCCCAATAGCCCGATGGTCTCGTACTCCAGAGGGGAGACCACCTCCTCGCCCTTCTCGTCCACGATGACGTTGGAGCACTGGATGACGCACCCCGGCATGCAGGCGTGGGTGTGCTTGCCGCCCCGGGATTTGTTGATGGGAGCGATGTACTGCCCGCCCATGCGGAACTCTTCCGGGGGCGCGAGGCGCCCCTCCCGGAAGTTGCGCACGGGAAGCCCCCCGAAGGCGTTCTGGAAGTCGGCCATGCCCATGGTGCCGATGGCGTTGTAGAACTGCATGACCAGGGGGTCTTCCCTTAGGAGCTTGGCGTAGCGGCGGATGGCCTCGGCCACCTTGGGCTTGTCCACGACCTCCGCCTTCCCCGGCACCTCCACCACGATGGCCTTGACCCGCCTCCTGCCCATCACCGCCCCCACCCCTCCCCGGGCGGCGAGGCGGGAGGGCCGGCCGTCTATGTCGGAGAAGGCGATGCCGGAAAGGAGGCCCAGGTACTCCCCCACAGGGCCCAAAAGGGCGAAGGCGATGCGCCGCCCGTAGGCGGCGAAAAGCCGCCTGGCCGCCTCAAAGTTTCCCAGGCCGAGGAGGTCCTGGGCGGGTCAAAGAAGACCTCCCCGGAGCGGGTGAGGCGGAGGACCACCCACTCCGGGCTCTGTCCCTCCAGCACCAGGTGAGAAAGCCGCATCTGCCCCAGGGCGTAGCCGAAGGTGCCGCCCCCATTGGCTTCCTTGATGCCCAGGGTCAGGGGGCTGCGGGTGCCCACGCTGGTGCGGTTGGCGTTGGAAACCCCGTCCCCGCCAAGGGCCCCACGGCGAAGACCAGGGGGTTTTCCGGGGAAAAGGGGTCAAAGCGGTAGGCCTCCTGCTCCAGAAGGAGCCTCGCCGTGCGGTAGCGGCCGCCGAAGGCCACCTCCTCCGGAGGGACCTCCTGCCGGTAGGCCTTCCCCGCCCTCAGGTCTACCCTCAACGACCGCCACACCTTTCACCTCCGGGCGGAAAATAGGTTCTCGCTCCCCACGATACCAGCCCGGGGAAGGGCCGCAAGCCCCAAACCCCTCAGCAAAGCCCCGGAAGACCATCCTCGGCCTCGGCGAGGCGCAGGGCCCGCTCCCTCTCGTCCCAGCCGAGAAGCCCTCCCATGAGCTCCACCACCTTTGGCAGGGCCTCCCGGGCCTTCGCTTGGTCCAAAAAGGCGAGGCCCATCCGCCGCGCCAGGACGTCCAGGGGCTTCCTGGCAAGCTCCCGCCGCACCGCATAGACCACCTCCCCCTCCAGGTAGGGAAGCCCGGGGAGGAGGGGCCTATCCCCCAGGGCCAGGACCTCGGGGGCCAGGGTGCCGTAGGTCTCCCAGAGCCGCCGCGCCGTCTCCTCGGGCAAGGGAAGCTCAGGCCTCGGCCCCGCCCCGAGGAGGGGCGTGGCGTGGCTTTTTGAGGGCGGAAGGGCGAGGCCCAGGTCCTTGGCGAGGCGCTCCACGAGGTCCAAGGCCATGAGGCGGAAGGTGGTCCACTTTCCCCCTACCAAGGTGTAGAGGCCCCGCCTTTCCTCTATGTAGTGGTCCCGGACCAGAAGCTTTGTCTCCCCCTTCCCCACGAGGGGCCTAAGGCCCGACCAGACCGCCCGCACCCGGCCCGAAACGTCCCCCAGGTAGGGCCTAATCTCCTCCAGGAGGTAGGCCACCTCCTCCTCCCGGGGAAGGGGGCAGGAGGCGGGCTCGGCGGGGAGGTCCGTGGTGCCGAGGAGGGCCATGCCCCGGTAGGGAAGGAGGAAGAGGACGCGGCCGTCCCTGGTCTTGGGGACGAGGAGGCCCGCCTCGAGGGGGTAGTCCAGGACGAGGTGGACCCCGCTGGAGGCGGTGAGGAGGGGGGGAAGATGGGGGTCCAGGAGGCGGCGCACCCGGTCGGCGAGGGGGCCGGTGGCGTTCACCACGGCCTTGGCCCTGACCTCCACCTCCTTTCCCGAAAGCCCATCCCGCACCACCGCCCCCCGCACCCTTCCCCCCTCCAGGAGGAGGGCCGTGGCCTCGGCGTGGTTCAGGGCCACCGCCCCCCGCTCCAGGGCGGAGAGGACGAGGGCGAGGTTTAGGCGGAAGTCGGCGAACTGCCCGTCCTGGTAGGCCACGCCCCCCAGGGTCTTGGGCAGGTCCGGGAAGAGCCGCGCCACCTCCTCAGGGGGAAGGTAGCGGCTTGGGGCGAGGCGCCTTTTCCCGGCGAGGAGGTCGTAGAGCTTCAGGCCCAAGGTGTAGTAGGGGATCTCCAGAGGGCGGAAGAGGGGGGTGACGAGGGTGAGGGGCCGGGCCAGGTGGGGGGCGAGGTCCATCACCACCTTGCGCTCGTGGAGGGCGTCCACCACGAGCTTGAGCTGGCGGCGGTCTAAGCGCTTGAAGGCGAGCTCCAGGTACCGCACCCCCCCGTGGAGGAGCTTGGTGGAGCGGGAGCTCGTCCCCGAGGCGAAGTCTCCCGCCTCCACCAAAGCGGCCTTGAGGCCCCTAAGCGTGGCCTCCCACAGGACCCCGGCCCCCGTGGCCCCGCCCCCCAGGACGAGGAGGTCAAAGGGCTCCTTCAGCCTTTCCAAGAGGGCTTCCCGGTCCACTACCCCTCCCTGGCCCAGCCCTTGGCCCTTTCCACCGCCTCCCGCCACCTCCGGTAGAGGGCCTCCCGCCTTTCAGGAGGCATCGTCGGGAGGAACCTCTCCGCCTCGCGGAAGCGCCCCGCCACGTCCTCAGGGGAAAGGGCCCCCGCCCCCACCCCGGCCATGAGGGCCGCCCCCAAGGCGGTGGTCTCCGTCACCTCCGGCACCACCACGGGCACCCCGAGGAGGTCCGCCTGGATCTTGAGGAAGAGGCGGTTTTGCGCCATGCCCCCGTCCGCCTTGAGGACCTTGAGCCGGACCCCGGCCTCCTCCTCCATGGCCAGGACCACGTCCCGCACCTGGAAGGCCACCCCCTCCAGGGCCGCCCGGGCCAGATGGGCCCTAGTGGTCCCCCGGGTGAGGCCCAGGATCGCCCCCCGGGCGTAAGGGTCCCAGTAGGGGGCCCCAAGCCCCGTGAAGGCGGGGACGAAGTAGACGTCCCCCGTGTCCTCCACGCTTGCCGCCAGGGCCTCCACCTCGTGGCTTTCCCGGATGAGGCCCACCTCCTTGAGCCACCCCACCGCGGCCCCCGCCACGAAGAGGCTCCCCTCGAGGGCGTACGTGGCCCTCCCCCCAAGGCTCCAGGCCACCGTGGCGAGGAGGCCCTTTTCGGAGAGGACGGGCCTTTTCCCCGTGTTCAGGAGGAGGAAGGCCCCGGTGCCGTAGGTGCACTTCCCCTCCCCCTCTCCTAAGGCCCCCTGGCCGAAGAGGGCCGCCTGCTGGTCCCCCAAGACCCCCCGGATGGGGACGGGCGCCCCCAGGAGCTCGGGGAGGGTTTCCCCGAAGTCCCCGTCCGAGGGCCGCACCTCCGGGAAGAGGGCCGCGGGGATCCCGAGGGCCTCAAGAAGCTCCGGGTCCCAGGCGAGGGTGTGGAGGTTGAAGAGCAGGGTGCGGCTCGCGTTGGTGGGGTCGGTGGCGAAGACCTTTCCCCCCGTGAGGTTCCAGACGAGCCAGGTGTCCACGGTGCCGAAGCAGACCTCTCCCCTTTCCGCCCGCGCCCTCAGACCGGGCACGTTCTCCAAGAGCCACAAAAGCTTCGTTCCCGAGAAGTAGGGGTCAAAGAGGAGCCCGGTGCGCTCCCGGAAAAGGGGTTCCAGGCCCCGCGCCCTCAAGGCCTCGCACAGGGGGGCCGTCCGCCGGTCCTGCCAGACGATGGCGTTACTGAGGGGCTTACCCGTCTTCCGGTCCCACACCAGGGTCGTCTCCCGTTGGTTCGTGATCCCCAGGGCCAGGACCTCCCCCGCCTCCGCCCCGGCCCTCCTGAGAACCTCCCGCGCCGCCCAAAGGGTGGTCTCCCAGATCTCCAGGGGGTCGTGCTCCACTCACCCGGGCTTCGGGTAAAGCTGCCGGAACTCCCGCTTGGCCACCGCCACGGGCCTCCCCTCCGGGGTGAAGAGGATGGCCCGGCTGCTGGTGGTGCCTTGGTCCAAAGCCAAGAGAAACGCCACGGCTTTCCCCCTCCCCGGAGTTTACGCAAAAAGGCTTTGGGAGGTGTGGGGTCTTGGGGCCCCCGCACGCGGCGGGGCACTTAGGATGGAAAGCGGGTCCGCCGCTTGGGCGGACCCCTCCGGAGGAAACGCGAATGACCGCCTTCCGCCAAAGACCCCTCCGCCTCGGCCACCGGGGCGCTCCTCTTAAGGCCAAGGAGAACACCCTGGAAAGCTTCCGGCTGGCCCTCGAGGCCGGCCTGGACGGGGTAGAACTGGACGTCTGGCCCACCCGGGACGGGGTCTTCGCCGTCCGCCACGACCCGGACACCCCCTTGGGCCCCGTCTTCCAGGTGGACTACGCCGACCTCAAGGCCAGAGAACCCGACCTGCCCCGCCTGGAAGAGGTCCTCGCCCTGAGAGAGGCCTTTCCCCAGGCCGTCTTCAACGTGGAGCTCAAGTCCTTCCCCGGCCTTGGGGAGGAGGCGGCGCGCCGCCTCGCCGCCCTCCTCCGGGGGCGGGAGGGGGTGTGGGTTTCCAGCTTTGACCCCCTCGCCCTCCTCGCCCTCAGGAAGGCGGCCCCCGGCCTTCCCTTAGGCTTCCTCATGGCCGAGGACCACTCCGCCCTCCTCCCCTGCCTCGGGGTGGAGGCCGTCCACCCCCACCACGCCCTCGTCACGGAGGAGGCCGTGGCGGGGTGGCGGGAGCAGGGGCTTTTCGTGGTGGCCTGGACGGTGAACGAGGAAAGGGAGGCGAGGCGCCTCCTCGCCCTGGGCTTAGACGGCCTCATCGGGGACCGGCCCGAGGTCCTCCTTCCCCTGGGGGGGTGAGGTGGCCCTCGTCGGGGTCCTCGCCCTCCTCTACCTCGGCACCCTCCTCGTCACCGAGGGGGCGGGCGGGCTCGTGGGCCCCTCGGGAAGGCGGCTCCTTTCCCGCCTCCGGGGCTTTCCCCTGGGGCTTGCCGCCCTCCTCCTCGGGGCGGCCTCGGGGAGCGGCACCGGGCTCAGCCTCCTGGGAAGGGGCCTCTTGCAGGTGGGGGTCCTTCCCCTTTACGAGGCCGCCCTCCTCGCCCTCGGGGGCACCCTGGGGGCCACGGTCCTCGTGGCCGTGGCGGGCCTGGGAAACCGCACCCTGGCCTTCGCCGCCCTGAGCCTGGCCCTGGCCCTCGAGGTCCTCAAGCGGGGCCAAGGGGCAAACCGCCTCCTCTTCGGCCTCGGCCTCCTCTTCCTGGGCCTGGACCTCGCCCGGGGGGAGGCCCTGGGGGCGGGGGCCTGGCTGGGAAGCCTTCCCCCCGTAGCCCTCTTCCTCGCCGGGCTTCTTTTGGCCTTCGCCGTGGGCTCGGCGAACCTCGTGGCCCTCCTCGCCCTGGGCCTCGCCGGGGAGGGGGTGGGGCCCGAGGGGGCCCTCGCCTTGGTCTTGGGCGGGGGCGTGGGGTGCACGGGGCCCATCCTTCTCCGCCCCACCCCGGAAAGCCTCCGCCTCGGCCTCGTCCTCCTCTTCCACCGCCTCGCCCTCGCCCTCCCCCTGCTCTTCGCCCCGAACCCGGGCGTCCTCCCCGCCCACGCGGGCTTCCACGCCCTCGCCTTCCTCGCCTTCCCCCTCGCTTTCCCCCTCTGGGAAAGGCTCGCCGACCGCCTGGCCCCAAGCCCCAAGCCCCTCGCCCCCAAGTACCTCCGCCCCGAGGCCCTCAACGACCCTCTCCTCGCCCAGGGGCTCGCCCTGAGGGAGCTTGCCCGCATCGGGGACGCCGCCCGGTACATGCTGGAGGGCGTCCTCAAAGCCCTGGTTCAGGAGACGGGGCACGAGGCCGAACTTTTACCCCTGGAGGAAAAGGTGGACCGGCTGAGCCGGGAGGTCCTGATCTACGTGGCCAAGCTCCCCCAGGACACCCCCGCCCTCCCCCTCCTCAAGGCGGCGAGCGAACTGGAGCACCTTGCGGATCTGGCCAAGCGGGCCCTGCGCAAGGCGGAAAGGCTCTGGACCCAGGGGGTCACCTTCAGCCCCGAGGGGAAGGCGGAGCTCGCCCGGATCGTGGGGCGGACCCTCGCCCGCCTAGAGCGGGCCCTCACGGCCCTGGCCACGGGGAACCGGGCCCTGGCGGAGAGGGTGCTCGCCGAGTACCCGGAGGTTCTCGCCGAGGTGGAGGCCTCGAGGGAAGCCCACCTCCAAAGGCTCCGCGACCGGGTGGAAACCCGGGCCTCCACCCTCACCCACCTGGACCTCCTCCTCCTCCTGGAGGAGCTTAACCTGGGGGTGAACCGCCTGGCCCGCCTGGTGGAGGAGATTCACAAAGAGGGCTAGCCTCCGCGAGGAAGACCGCGGCGAAGGCCAGGGCCCCAAGGCCCAAAAGGCCGAGGCCGAAGGGCAGGGGCGCCCCGCCCGAGGCCTGGCCCACCAGGGTGCCGAGGAGGGCGGCGAGCAGGGTGGAGAGAAAGCCGGTGAAGCTCGCCGCGAGGCCCGCCACCTTCCCCAGCCCCTCCAGGGCCCGGGCCTGGGCGTTGGGGAAGGTGAAGACCACGAGGAGGAGGACCAGGGTGAGGTGGAGCCAGAAGGGGAAAGGCCTTGGGGCCAGGGCGTGGAGGGGGAGGAAGAGGAGGAGGGCAAGAAGCCCCGCCACAGCCCGCCTCAGGGCCTTCCCGAGGCCGAGGCGGGCCACGACCTGGGGCCCAAGGAGGTTCGCCCCGGCGAGGACGAGCCCCGTGGCCCCGAAGGCCAGGGCGAAGGCGGGGTTGGAAAGGCCGAGGTGGGCCTTGTAGAGCTCCGCCGAGGCCGCCAGGTAGGCGTAGAGGATGCCGAAGACACCCCCCAAAGCCAGGGCGTAAAGCCCCGCCCTCCGGTCCCTAAGGACGAGGAGGGCCCCTTCCCCCAAGGAAGCGAGGCGCAGGGGACGGCGGGCCTCCTCGGGGAGGGTCTCCCGGAAGCGCCCGCTCCAGAGGAGGGCGAGGAGGCCGAGGAAGGCGGGCAGGGCGTAGGGGGCCCAGGGGCCCAGGGCGAGGAGGGCCACCCCCAGGGCCGGGGCCAAAACGGGGGCCACCATGAGGACGAGAAGGGCGTAGGAGAGGCGCCGGGCCATGGCCTCGCCGCGGTAGCGGTCGCGGATGCTGGCGGTGACGCCGATGCGGAAGCTTGCGGCGAAGAAGCCCTGGACGAACCGGGCCGCGAGGAGAAGGGCAAAGCCCGGGGCGGCCACGGTGGCCAGGGCCGCGAGGCTGAAGCCAAAAAGCGCCCCCCTCAGGACCTTCCTCCGCCCCAGGGCGTCCATGAGGGGGCCCCAGAGGAGCTGGCCCAGGGCGAAGCCCAGGAAGTAGAGCCCCACCACGAGCTGGGCCGCGGTGGGGCTCGTGCCGTAGCGGTGGGCGGTGGCCTCGAGGGCGGGGAGCATGACGTCTATGCTGAAGGCCCCAAGGGCCATGAGGGTGCCGAGGAAGAGGAGCTCCTCCAAAGTCCCCATCCCCCGCCACGCTACCACAAAGGGCCCGGCGCTTTGGCCGGACCCTTTCTTTCCTCCGCCTAGAGCCGGACCAGGGTCTTGATCCGGTCCAGGCCCCGGCCCTGGAGCCGGTTTTGGAAGTGGCCGGGAAGGGCCTCGAGGGGCACCGCCTCGGACACCAGGGGCTCCACCCGCACCCGCCCCTCCCTCAGGTAGGCGGGACCTCCTTGGCGGTCCATTGCCGCCTACCCGGGCGCCTCATCCGCCGGGGAAGCTGCGCCCCGCCCCGGGGCTAAGCGCCCGCGCGGCCGCCCGGCCCGGGGGCGCAGGGCTCACCCCCACCCGAGGAGCCTCCGGGCCTTCTCGGAAAGCCTAGCCGGGGTCCAGGGGGGCTCAAAGGTGACCTCCACCTCCACCTCCTCCACCCCGGGAAGCCGGGAGAGGGCCTGCCTGACCGCCTCCCCCAGGCTGTCGTGCAGGGGGCAGCCCGGGGTGGTGAGGGTCATGCGCACGTAGGCCCGGGGCGGCTCCACCACCAGGTCGTAGATCAGGCCCAGGTTGACCACGTCCAGGCCCAGCTCCGGGTCGTAAACCGCCTCCAAAAGCGCCCAAGCCTGCTCTTCCAGCGGGTTTCTCGCCGTCATCGCCGCACCACCTCCCAAAGGGCGTAAAGGTGGGGAAGGGCGCCCAAGGCGTAGGCCCAGGCCGCCCAGGGGAACCAGGGGGAAAGTAGGGCCCCGAAGGCCAAAAGCCCTCCCGCCAGGTAGCCCGCCCCCTCGGGGAGCATCTCCTTGAGGAGGGGCACCTTCTCCTTGCCCGCCCGCTTGGCGTAGCGGTGGGTCCAGACCAGGAAGGGCAGGATCTTGTAGAGCATCCCCGTCACCACCAGGCCCACGAACCCCAGGGCGAACCAAAGGGCGGCGGCCACGGGATGGAAGGGCAAAGCCAGAAGGGCGAGGCCGAGGAAGAAAAGCCCCGCCAGGTAGTGCCGCACCCCGATGTCCAAAGCCCGCTTCATGCGGTTTTTCAGGATGCGGTAGGCGTCGTAGAGGGCGAGGCCGTAGGCGAGGAGGAGCAGGAGGTAGCCGAGCCCCTCCCCGAAGGCGAGCCCCAGAAGCCCCAGGTTGGCGGCCCAGAGGAAAAGCCCCAGGGCGCTCTCGTCCACCCCGTGGGTGAGGGTGAACATGGAGACCAGCTTGTACCCCACCCCCACGATGGAGAGGAGGAAGATGCCCCCGAGCCCCGCGAGAAGGTGCCAGGTGAGCCTTTCCGGGTCGTAGAAGCCATAGCGCTGGGAAAGGGCCTGGAAGAGGCCGAGGAGGGGCGTGAGGACCAGGTAGAAGACCACCCAGGCCAAGCTGGTGGCCACCCGGTTCCAGCGGGGGGCCTTTAGGAAGGTGAGGAGCATGTGGAGGGCGAAGAGGAAAAGGGCCGCAAGGGCCAAAGCCCCGCCCCAGGGGACGAGGGCCGGAGCTTGGGCGAAGCCCAGGGCGAGGAGCCCCACCCCCGAAGCCCAAAGGAGCATCACGGGGTAGCCGAGCTCCTGCCGGTAAAGGGGCGCCTCGAGGACCACGGGCACGAGCTGGTGCATGGCCCCTAGGAGGACCCCCACCCCGAAGCCCAGGAGGAAGAGGTGGGCCAGGGCCAGGCCCAGGGGGTGCCGGGGAGAGGCGAGGGCCTCCGGGTGGAGGGCGAAGAGGAGGGCGAAGGCTAAGAAGAAGGCCTCCCCCAGGAAGAAGAAGCCCGCGGGGAGGCTTAAGGGGATCGTGCGGTTCTGGGCCGTGACGATCACGGCCTAATCCTGAGGAAACCGATCGGGAATCGCCATGACCTGGGTCATGGCTAGCGCCCCGGGGGGAGGAGGGTGAGGCGGTCCTCGGACTTGAGGGGGGTAGCGAGGCCCTGAAGGTAGCGGACGTCCCGGCCCTCGAGGAGCACGGCCCAGCGGGGCCTCAGGCGGTAGAGGGTTTTGGGCTCAAGCCAGAACCCCACCTCCTCCTCGGAAGGGACAGCCTCCAGGGCCAGGTCCCGCAGGGCCGGGTTCACGGCGAAGACCTTCCTCAAGGCCTCCCCCACGGTCTCCGCCCGCACGAGGAGGGGCTCGGGCTGGGCCGGGTAGGCGAGGCCCAAAGCCTGGAAGCGCACCTCGGCCCCTCCCTCCTTCAGGGCCAGGGCAGCGTCAAACCCCTTCCGCATCACCTCCTCCTGGGCCGAGAGGTAGACGAGCCAGGGGCGTGCGTCCCGCACCCGTTCCGCCACGTACCGCCCCACCATGGCGAAGGAAAGGCCCACGTACTCCGGGGGGATGTGGGCCCGCTTGGGCCCGAGCCCCCCGTGCCATAGCCCCGCCCGGTAGACCTCCCGGGCGAACTCCGCCGAGGTGTCCACGCCGAGGGTGCGGGCGAGCCAGGCGGAGAAAAAGGCCCGCCTCAAGTAAAGCTCCTCCTCGGGCACCCGCCCCTCCCAGCCCAGGGCCCTGGCCGTCCCCGGGTGGCGGCTCAGGTGGTCGTAGACCCCGGCCACGAAGGAAGCCGCCCCCTCCAGGAGCCGCTCCGCGTCCAGGCGCATGGCCCGCTTGTCCTCTTCCCGCAGGCCCCCGAAGGCGAGGAGGTCCCGGAAGACCTCCTCAGGCAAAGGGGGCAGGTCCAGCACCAGGGTCTCCTCGGCCAAAAGCGCTTCCACCGCTAACCCCTCCTTTCCCGCTCCTCGCGCATTTTCCTCAGCATATCCGCCGTGACCACCCGCTTCGTCATGGCGTAGGCGAAGACCAGGGTGGCGGCGAGCTGAAGCCCCCCGGAAAGCCCAAGCCAGGGGCGAAGCCCCTCCCGCCCCATCAGGTAAAAGGGCTCCAGCAGGAGCCGCAAAAGGAGCCCCGCGTTCAGCAGGAAGAAGGTGAGGGCCTCGAGGCGGTCCTGGCGGAGCCCCCCGGGCCTCGGCATCATCCAGTAGGCCACCCCCATGACCATCTGCAGGAAGAAGCCCACGAGCCCGGCGTGGACGTGGCTGGGGCGGAAAGGCCCCACCAGGGAGGGGAAGAGGTAGAAGAGGGTGCCGAGGAGGGCGGTGTAGACCAGGTAAAGGAGGGCCGCCCGCACGAAGAGGTAGTGCCAGAAGCCCACTAGCCCCCCTTGCGGATGAGGAGCTCCACCCTCCCGGGGCCGAGGTCCTTGAGGGCGTAGGCGTGCCCCTCCTCCTCCAGGCGGGCGAGGAGGTGGATGGGCCTGCGCACGTGGTGGACGAGAAGCTTCTCCCCCGGTTTGAGGGCGGCCAGGGCCTCGAGGACCCGCATCATGGGTAAAGGAGGCTCCAGGTTCTCCTCAATGAAGACCTCGGCCTGATAGTCCCCCCAGTCCGCCTCGGTAAGGGGGGCCGCAGGGCCCTTCCCCCCCTTCCTCCCCTCCCCCGCCCCCTGGCGGTAGAAGTGGGCCCGGTAGTGCCGCTCCCCCACCTTCTCGCACCAGGCGAGAAAGCCCTGCTTGGCCAGGACCCGGTAGAGGGGCACGGGCTCAAAGAGCACCTCCAGCACGAGCCTCTCCCCCGGGGCCACCTCCTTGGCGGCGGCCATGATGTTCTGGAAGGGCTCCCCGCCTCCTTCCAGGATGGGCCGCACGTCCAGGTGGAAGCCTAGGGGGGCGGAAAGCCAGGGAGGGGGCGGGGTGCCGAGGAGGCTCTCCTCCGCCTTGGCCACGGGGGGCCTGGCCTCCACCCCCAGGGCCCGGTTGAGCCTTGCCACGAGCTCCTCCGGCTCCAGGCCTCCGATCCTCGCCGCCTGGGCCACGGTGACCAAGTTGGGCATGGTGCGGCGGAGGAGGGGGTTTTTGAGCTTCTGGAAGGCGGGGCTCGCCGCCACCAGGACCTCGAGGAGGTGGGGCCAGCGCTTTAGGACCTCCGCCACCTTCATCTCGGGGCGGACTACTTCTTCCCGATCCGCACCCGCCATACCTCCGGGCCCTCCTCCAAATAGGTCCAGTCCACCTGGCCCGGGCGCTCGGCCATGAGCTGGTAGTAGAGGGGCTTGGGGTCGTGGTCGTTGACGAGGACGAAGCTCTCGCCGGGGGCCAGGGCGTCAAAGACGCCGAAGATCTTGGGGTGCCTTTCCCTAGGGGGGATCGCGCGCACGTCCAGCTCCATAGCGCCTTCAGTCTCCCTAGGCCCTGGCCCCGGGGGCCATGACCTGGGTCAAGGTGCCGCAACCCAACGTCTTCCCCTGCCAAAGCCATGAGCACCAGCAAGGCTCCGTACGATCAAGCACCCTTAGGACCCCCGACCCTACGATCGGGAACGCGCTGCCCGGATCCGCTCATTCCTAAGGCTGAGCACAAAAGCCAGACAGGCGATGACCAAGAACAAAAGGGCTAAGGGGCGCGTCACAAAGATACTTAGATCCCCACCGGAAAGTGTGAGACCGAGGCGGAAGTTGCGCTCCAAAGGCTCAAACAGAATCAGGGCCAGCAGAAGGGGGATCAAGCTAAAACCTTGGCGGAGCAAAATGTATCCCAGAAGGCCGAAGCCTAAGGCCATACCCACGTCAAAGAAGCTATTCCGGATGCTGTACGTGCCCAAGGTCACCAAGACGGCGATAAGCGAAACAAGGTAGGCCTGGGGTACCCTAAGGGCAAGGAGGAGGGCACGCGCCCCTACCAAGGCCATGAGGGCCGTGGCCACAATGGCCATAAAGAGCAAGGCAAAGATCTCGAAGACAAAGTCCCTGTGATTCTGAAAAAAAAGAGGGCCCGGGGCAAGGCCGTGGATGATGAGGGCGCCAAGGAGGATCGCCGTCACCGGATCCCCAGGGATACCCAAGGTGATGAGAGGCATCATGGCTCCCGGAGCAACCGCGCTATTCGCTGCCTCGCACGCCGCCACCCCCTCCTCCGCTCCCTGACCAAGGAGGCGCCGCCGCTCCACCGGGATGAACCGCCGGACCGCCCCATACGCCAGAAAAACCGCGATGGGGCCTCCCGTGCCAGGGATAGCGCCGACCAGGACCCCGAGGAGGCTGCTGACCGCTATCACCTTGAGAAGAACCCAAGAAAAAACCCGACGCAGCAGCCGCGAGAGCCGAAAGGCCACCGAGGGAACAAAGACATCCGCCCGCGCCCCTACCGCTAAGAGAAGCGGGGGGTAGGCGAAGAGCCCTATTAAGGCGACCAAAAAGGGGATGCCGTCCTGGAGCTCGAGGCGTCCTAGGGTATAGCGAGGCACACCAGACAGGGGATCAAGGCCCACCATCGCAAAAGACGCTCCCAGGGCCGCGGAAAGCAGGCCCTTAACCAGATCTCCGCTGCTAAAGACGATCACCAGGGTAAGGGCGCTCAAAACCAGCGTGGCGATCTCCGGGGGACCAAACCGGAGGGCAAAACCCGCCACAATGGGCGTGAAGAGCACCAAGGCCGTCCAGCCCACAAGACCCCCCAGAAAGGAGGCCGCCACAACCAGAAAGAGCGCCCAGTCGGCCTCTCCCTTGCGCGCCAACGGATACCCATCGATAGCGGTACCCGCAGCCGAAGGGGTACCGGGTATGTTTAGGGTGATGGCAGAAAAAGCCCCTCCGGTGAACCCAGCCACGTAAGCCCCAAGGAGCAAGGCTAAAGCCGCCTCCGGGGAAACGTAGAAGGTGAAAGGAAGGAGCAAAGCCAGGGTAAGGGTGATGGTCACCCCAGGCAACGCCCCCCCCACCAACCCTAGGGCTACGCCCAAGACAAGGTGGGCCAGGGTCCCCAGATCCACAACGCGGAGAAGGGCGTGAAGGGCCTCGGACATGAGCTACCCCCCGATTCCGGGGAGGGGAACCCGGAAGACGAGGTGAAAGAGTCCATACAGGGCTAACGAAACGCCCCCACCCCAGGCCAGCGCCCAACCCCACCTACGCTCTATTCCACAAAGCCAGAGAACGGTCAGAGTGTAGAGGGGGGTAACCAGGAGAAAACCGAACACGGGCATGAGCAGCACGTACACGCCGCTCAACGCCGTAAAGAGGGCCGGACCCTTTCCACCAACGGCGGCCCCTCGGGCCAGAACCTCCTCCGACCCGGAGGTGGCCACGGGCATGCCCTTCCCCCTAACGCGCCCCCGGAGGAGCCCGCGCGCCCCAAAAAGACCGAAGAGCAGGAGAAGGGAAACACCCACGAGCGTAGGGAAGAGGCCCGGGCTCTGGTACCAGGGGCCGTGGCGAAGGAGGGACCAGGCTTGGGCGGTGTACCAACCAGCGTAGACCAGGCCACAAACCCCCAAGCCCAGGGCCTGGACGTCGATCCCGGACGTCTTCCCAACGGTAGGGGGCTCCCCTCTACCTCCCACCTTCGACCTCCGCGCGAATGGCGGCATCCTGCTCCTCCAAGTACTTGGCGAAAGCCTCCGGACCCAAAAAGCGGGGGACAAAGAAGTTCTTCTCCCCGAACTCCCGCCACTCCTGGCTCTGCACAGCCTTCCGGATGGCCTCCGCGAGGATCTGGATCCTCTCCGCCGCCACACCCTTGGGCACCACGATCCCCCTAAACAGCTCCATGGTTACCGGGAACCCCAACTCCTTCAGGGTTGGCGTCTGGGGCAGGGCAGGATCCCGCTCCTCCGACGTCACCACAAGGGCCCTGAGCTGCCCTCCCCGGATCTGTTGGATGGCCTCCGGAACCGGCACCGAGGCCACTTCCACGTCACCCCGGAGTAAGGCGGGGACCCGCGCCCCGGACCCGAGGGGAACACGGACGACCTCTATTCCCGCCGCCTTGGCGATGGCGAGCGCAACCATGTCTGTTCCGCTTCCAGGCCCTGCCGTGGCCACCCGCACCTTCCCAGGATTGGCCTTGGCGTAGGCCTGCAGCTCCCGGAAGGTACGCCAGGGACTGTCTGCCCGGACTACCCAAGCCATCGCTTGGACGGACACCAGGGCAACCGGGTCAAACTCCTTGTAGGAAAAGGGCATGGTGCCTAGGCGGTAGTTGGTGAGAATAGACGAAGAAGCCCAGCCTACCGTGTAGCCGTCCTTGGGAGCCGTGCGCAGAAAGGCGTAGGCCACCGACCCACCTCCGCCCGGACGATTGACCGGCACCACGGGTTGGCCAAGGACCCTTTCCAACACGTTGGCGAACACCCGGGCCTCAATGTCGGCAGAGCCCCCAGGATCGAAGGGAATGATGAAGTTGATCGCCTTAGAAGGATAGCGTTCCTGGGCCCAGCCTATTCCCCAGACCAGCACCCCAACCGCCAAACCGACCCATACGACCAGCTGCCTAAGCATGCTATCCCCCCTCCTCGCCGCTTCCCAGCTCCGGGTACCCCCTACGAACCCAACCGCTCCACAAAGCAATCTTGGCAGCGTCCTCAAGGAGATCCGACAGGTAAAAGGCTTCCTCCAGGGTGCGACCGAGGACCAAAGAACCGTGGTTCTTCAGGAGAAAGGCCCAGGCGTCCCCATGCCGCAACAAACCCTCCTCAACGATGCGGTGGAGCTCCGGGGATCCCGAAGGAGCGTAACCCAGGCAGGGAACGCGGCCGAACCTCGCCTTAGCCCCATCCACCACCAAGGGCAAGGCCAGGCCCCAGGCGGCAAAGGCGGTAGCATGGGGCGGGTGCAAGTGGAAAACCGCCCCCACCCCAGGCCGGTGCCTGTAGGCCGCAAGATGCATCCCTAACTCCTTGGAAGGTCTACAATCACGGGGGCCCTCTATCAAAGTGCCCTCAAGGTCCACCTTGAGCAGATTCTCAGGGGACGTATCCCGGAGGGAGAGCCCGCTTGCGGTGATCAGGATGGTTGCCTCTCCTGGCACCCTAGCGCTCACATTCCCCCCTAAACCCGCAATCAGACCGCGTTCCCAGGCCAAACGTGCGAACCTGGCCAGCGCCTCCCGTAAGCGGGCCTCAGCGCCTTGCATCCTTCATCCCCTCCCCTCTAATGCGTTCAAACTCCTCCAAGACCGCCTTGGCCACCGCAGGGTGGTTGATGGGCGCATCAACAAGGCGCAAGGGAATATCCGGGCGAAGCTGCTCCCGAACCGTTTCGAGGAAGAGGCGGAGGCCGTCCGGGTTATAAAAGGGACCCCCTTCGGCCCCGTACTGGGAAAAGCCCCGAAGGGGCACCACAAGGGCCACGGGACCCCGCGCGGCATTAAGGCGGCGACAAAGGAGCCCAGCCACCTCCGCGAACTCCTCTGTGCTCAGGGCCACGTTGGCGTTGGACGGGTTGTGTAGGACCATCGGCCGCGTCCTAAGGTGGACCGGCACGGTTTCGGGCGGACCGAAAACGTAATAGTCCAGGCCCCCCGTGGACACCACCAGGGGAACCGCCCGCGCCACAGCCCCCTCCAGACGACCCGGCTGGATCGGAGCGTAAGCATCGTGGCCTAGGGCTTCCCCCACCAGCTCGTGGGGCGTCAGGTCCAGAACCCCCCCAAACCAGCCCGCCCGCACGAGCTCCTCAAGCGCGGTACCCCCTGCCCCGGAGGCGTGGAAGACCACCGCCTCCAACCCCTTCCTTTGGAGGGCCTCGCGACAAGCTTCCACCAAGGGGGTTGTGTTCCCCAAGGCCGAGAGGGCCACAGTCCGGCCGGAATCCGCAGGGGGTTCCAAAACACTGAAGCCTTGCACCAAACAGCGCAAAACCTCGGCCCCGCGACGAAGTATTTGACGGCTCAGCGCGTTCGGCCCTCCCAGAAAGTCCGCCAGGGTAAAGAGGACCCAGATGTCTCGCGCCCCGATAAAGGGTCGGATGTTACCCGAGGCTACCGTGGAGAGAAGTACTTTCGGTACTCCAAGAGGAAGATGCTGCAGGGCCAGCCCCCCTGCAACGCTGCCCTGGTTTCCTCCCAGCGCCAGGGCTCCCCTGATCCTGCCCGCGGTCCAAAGCCGGAGTAGGATCCGGCCTGCACCCCTTCCCATGGCGGCAAGCGCCTCCGCCCGGGGGAGGGTGGAAAGGGCGTTGAGGTCAAGACCGGCCTCGGCGGCCACCTCTTCCCGGCCCACATCGGGCCGGAAAGGGGGGTCGCCAGCAATCCCCACGTCCACCAGGTAGGCCCGAGCCCCTAGCTCCTCAAGGATGTCCCCTAGATACCGGGCCTCAGGCCCCTTGGTGTCTAAGGTGGCCACGACGGCCAGCCCGACCTCCACGCCTGCCTCCTAGTACCAAGCCCGCTCAGGGAAGTCCATGGTCTTCAGTTCTACGGGAAACTTCTTGGCTTCCTCCACGAAAGCCGCGAGATGCTCCGCCATTTTTTCCAAGATCTTGTGTCCCTTTTCAGCGGTGGCTCGGAAAGGATTGCCAATCGTCGCCCAGTCCGCGTACTCATGGTGCTCCATTGGAACCCAAATGTTCTCCGATCCCTGGAAGATGACCGTACCCGTGCCGTCCTTCTTGCTGAAGGCAGGCCCCATCCAAGCGGGAGCGTGCGCCCTCCCCTCCCGGGCTCGGTCCATGAAAACGCTGTCGGGAACAAGGGCCATCATGGCGGAGGTCTCCAGCTCCCCGGAGTGCCAGCCAGGCGTCTCTTCGGGGGGGCCTTCTAGAATTCCCTTCAGTAGCTCGATTTCCCGCTCTGTTGGCGTCTTGTAAAACGCAAGGAAGGCTCCCGTGGTGTACCTAAGGGCGCGGAGAATTTCGTCGATGGGCTTCGTGTTGGAACCGTGGTGGGAAACGAAGATGATCTTCCTGAAGCCGTGGTAGATGAGGCTCCTCGCGATGTCGTGGAGCACCCGCCTATAGGTTTCGGCCGCAAGGGTGACCGATCCCGTACCTTCCCCAGGCAACCCCATGTGGTGGGGGGAGTAACCGAAGGGCATCAGAGGAGTGTGGAGGACATCGGCCATCTCAGCCGCCTTCTGCGTTACGTGGTAGGTGATGAAGCTGTCGGTCCCCAAGGGGATATGGGGACCGTGCTTCTCGGTGCTTCCCACCGGAACCAGAACCAGGTCACACCCTTCCCTCAGCCGCTCCGCCACGTCCACATACGGCATCTCCAACAGGTTGCGCAACCGCTTCGCCATTTTCGCCTTCACCTCCTTACCCAAGAGGCGTCACCCCAAAGGCGGCGTTACAGGGGTTTCATGGGGTTGACAGGAGGCACAATATCACACATCATATATGATGTCAAGAGTAGCGGCATCCCCACCCGGTGTTCGCCGCTGAAGAACCGGAGCGCTGAACTATGAGTGTAGAGAAGACCCTCCTGACCAAAACCGAGCTGGTGCTGGAGCGCTCTTTACTGGCCGACCAAGCTTACGAGTACATCAAAAGCCTCCTCTTCAAGGGCGCCTTCCCCCCCGGCTCCTGGCTCCGTATCGAACCTCTGGCCCAACGCCTGGGAGTGAGCACTGTACCCGTGAGGGAAGCGCTGACGCGGCTGGTCGGCGATGGCCTCCTGGAAAAGCTACCCCACCAAGGCTTCCGGGTCAGAGCCTTTACCCGGCAAGAGGTGACGGAAATTTACGAACTCCGCTGCGCTTTGGAAAAACACGCGGCCAAGCTCGCCGCCCAGCGTCGAACGCCGGAAACCCTTGAAATCCTTGAGCAACTGCATGCTGACGTGCTGGAAACGATGCCGCAACTCTCGGAGGAAGCCGTGGACTCGGAGGTTTTAGCCCGGTTCCGGGCGTACAACCAGCAGTTCCACACCCAAATCGTAGCCATGGCCGGGAACACCCAACTCGCGGAAACCTACAGGAACATCGCCCTCAAAATCGAGTACCTGGTAGGCCAAGCCGCCTATATCCCGGGGCGTGCGGCTCAGGCTTTAAGAGAGCACGAGCGCCTTCTCCAAGCCCTTCGCTTGGGGGATGGAGAGGAGGCCCAGCGGATCGTGGAAGCCCATCTCCAACGCGCCATGGAGGATCTCCTGGCCCGTTGGGAGGGAATACAAGACAGGAGGAGAGAAGTATGACGGAAACACTGCCCCGCACGATGAAAGCCTGGGTTCTAGAGGGACCGTGGGAGCTTAGGCTGGTGGAGAAGCCCGTTCCCCAGCCGGGCCCCGCAGAAGTGCTTATCCGCATCGAGGCGGTAGCCATCTGCGGGACGGACCTGGAGATCTTGGAGAAGGGGCTTCCCGCCGAGGTGGAAGGAGAGCTGCCTTTTCACAAGGGTCTTACCATAGGCCACGAATACGTGGGAACCGTCGTGGCAGCTGGCCCCGATGTAGACGAATTCCGTATCGGCGACCACGTTGCCGTAGAAGTGCATGCCGGGTGCGGCCGTTGTGAGCGTTGCCGCCAGGGCATGTACACCTCCTGCTTGAACTACAGCCGGCGAAGCAAGGGGCACCGGGCGAATGGCCTAACTACGGATGGGGGCTTCGCCGAGTACGCCGTAAACCACATCAACACCGTTCACCGGATTCCCCATCACATCCCTTGGGACGAAGCCACCCTAATTGTAACGGCAGGAACGGCCATGTACGCATTGGACGTGCTGGGGGGCTTGGTCGCCGGGGACACCGTCGCCGTAATCGGCCCCGGGCCTATCGGTCTAATGGCCGTCCAATGCGCTAAAGCCCTCGGAGCCCGGGTTATTCTCACAGGCACCCGGGACAACCGCTTGGAGCTTGGCCAACGCCTAGGAGCAGATCACACCATCAATGTACGCCGCACACCCGACGTGGTGGACGAAGTACGCCGGCTCACCGGAGGGCTCGGCGTGGACTTTGTGGTGGAGTGCTCCGGAGCGCCCAACGCGGTGAACGAAGGGCTCTACATGCTGAAGCGCGGGGGGCGCATCTGTCTGGCGGCCTTCAGCCACGAGCCCCCTACCGTGGACACCGCCTACATGGTCCGCAACAACATCTACATGTACGGCATTCGAGGCGAGGGGCAGATGGCGGTCCGCAGGGCTATCGGGCTCGTAGAACAGGGACGAATCCAACTTGCACCCTTGGTCACCCACCGCTTTCCCTTGGACGACCTCCCCCAGGCCATCCAAACCGTCAAGGAGCGGGCGGGAGACGCCATCAAGGTGGTGGTCTTGCCGTGACCGTACGGCAAATTCTCACGAACAAAGGAACGGGGGTGTATGGGACCTCCCCCGATACCTCCCTAAGGGCGGCTTTGAAGGAGATGGCTTTCCGCAACGTGGGTTCCCTTCTCGTTCTTCGGGACGGTAAGCTCGTCGGGATTCTCACAGAGCGTGGTTGCTTGAGGACCTTGGCCCGCCTGGAAGAAGGCGATCCTCTGGACCTGCCTGTCCAGCGGTTCATGGAGCCGGTAGAAGCCACGGTAGCCCCAGACCAAGAAATCTGGGAGGCGATGACCCTCATGACCCAAAAGCGGGTCCGCCACCTCCCTGTGGTGGAGGGAGGGCATTTGGTCGGATTGATCTCCATCGGCGACGTGGTTTACAGCCTCCTTAATCATCAGAGCGTCCAGATCCAAGAGCTTCTGAACTACATCCAGGGAAATCCCTGAGAAAGGGGGGTGTGATTGTGGACGCTCCCTTGAAGCGGTACATGCGACCGGGGATCGTGCACTTCAAGGCCTACCCCGTGGAATCGGGCACCGGCCCCATCATCGAAACCCTGGTCAAGTTGGCCGAAGACGCCTTTTTCGCGGTGGTCGAGGTGGGCTGGATGAAAGACCCCAAGGTGCGGGACGAGGCCCGCCATATTTTGGAGCAAAGCCACCTTGAGGTGGCCTACGCCATGCAACCTGCCCTCTTCAGCCAGAAGCTTAGCCTTTGCGCCTTGGATCCGGAGGCCCACCGTAAAGCGGTGAACCAAGCCAAAAACTGCATCCGTGAGGCCTGCCAACTGGGAGCCCGATGGGTGCGCCTTCCTTCGGGTAAAGATCCGGGACCGGAGAAGCGTGAAGCCGCCAAAAAAATTCTTGTGGAAACCATCCTCGAGCTAAGGGAGTTCGCCAAGGACTACGGCGATCCTCTCCTTACCCTCAAGGTCTTCGATCGCAGCGTGGACAAGGAAGCTTTAGTGGGCCCAGCGCAGGACGCCCTGGACGTCGCTCAAGCGGTGCGACGGCATTACCCGGAGTTCGGGCTCGTCGTGGATCTCTCCCACTTCCCCCTCCTCAGGGAGTCCCCAGAGGAGGTGATCCCCCAGCTCAGGGATTACCTCGTACACGTGCATATCGGGAATTGCTACATCAAAAATCGGTGCCACGCGGCCTACGGAGACCTTCAACCGCGGTTTGGTTTCCCCGGAAGCGAGATCGATGTGCAAGAAGTGCGGCAGTTCTTCCGCCTCCTTCTCGACCAAGGCTTTCTCAATCCAGAGACCCGCCCCGTAGTCAGCGCCGAAGTTCGGCCCTTGGTGCTTGGAGAGCGCTCGGAGCTGATCGTGGCCAACGCCAAAAGGGTTTTCGAGGAGGCCTGGGCCCTCGCCTGAAGCATCCCCCTGGGCATCCATCCCCAAACCAATCCACGGTCGGTCTGCCCCACCGGAGCCGCCTTAAGAAACACCGCCCTACCTTGGCGTCGAACCAAGGTAGGGCCTCAAGCGGTTCTCTGGCGATCCGGTGCAAAAGCTAGGCTCAAGCGCGTTCCTGCGCCCTAACCACCTCCCTCTTGGTGGCGCTCAAAAGCCAAACCAAGAGCAGGGCCAAAAGGCCCAGGGCCACGTAGACCGTGTAGCCCATGGGGTAGCCCCTGGCCTCGCCGTAGGCCCGGACGAAGTAGCCGAGGACAGGCGGCACCACGAACCCCCCTGTGGCCCCCAGGCCCCCCACCCAGCCCGAGGCCCCGCCCACCGCGTCGGGGACGTAGTAGGGAACCATCTTGAACACCGCGGCGTTGCCCACGCCCATGCCGAAGCCGAGGAGGGTTTCCCCCAGAAAGGCCAGGCCAAAGCTCGAGGCCTGGGTCAGGAGAAGGGCCCCAAGGACCACGAGCCCGTAGGCCAGAAAGGCGGCCCGTTCACCCCCGATGCGGTCCGAGAGGCTGCCGCCGAAAACCCTAACCACCGAGGCCAGGATGGAGAAGTAAGCCGTCAGGTACGCCGCCTGGGTCACGTCCTGGCCAAGGAACTCCCGCCAGTAGGTGGGGAGCCAGGCGGTGAGGGCCAGGAAGCCGCCGAAGGAGGTGAAGTAGAGGGCCACCAGAACCCAGGTGCGCCACTTGGCCGCCGACCGGGCCAGGGTCTCCACGAGGGAGCCTGCGGGGAAGAGCTCCTGTCCCAAGGCCCGGGCCTGGGCCTTGGCCTCCTCCCGGCTAAGGCCCAGCCGCAGGAGCTGGAAGTAGGGCGCCCCGTACCCGAGGGCGTAGAAGACGAGGGTGCCCAGGAGGAGGAGGGCGGTCCAGGCCACGTAGGTGCCCAAAAGCCCCCAGGCGGCCAAGGCCGTGGGCAAAAGGAAGGTAAAAAGCCCCGGCGCCAGGTTGCCCACCCCGGCGTAGGTGCCCAGGGCCCACCCCTGGCGGTTTTGGGGGAACCAGTAGGACACGAAGCTGATACCCACGGAGAAGGTGGCGATCCCGCACCCGCTGAGGAAGCCGAGGAACAGGAGGACGGGGTAGAGGCCCGCGGTCAGGCCGTCGGGGTAGTAGGCGAGGAGGAGGGCGATGAGGCCCAGCATCCCCAAAAGGGCCAGGCCTAGAAGGGTAAGCATGGGCCGCCTCCCCCCATCCGTGTCCACCCAGGCCGAGAAGGGGATCCGGAGGAGGGAGCCCGAAAGGTTGGGCATGGCCACGAGGAGGCCTACCTGGACGGGGTCCAGCCCCATGGCCTCCTTAAAGGTCTTGGCGGTCACGTTGAAGAGGGCCACCGCGGCGAAGCCCACGAAAAAGCCCACCGTGGCGGCCACCAGGGCCTCGAGGGGATGGCTGCGGACGTGAAGGGTTGCCTTGGTCTTGGACATGGCGCACCTCCGTCAAAGGGTCTCCCGCCGGGCCGTCCGCCTAACCCAGACGACGATCTGCCAGGGCCGCACCACGTACCCCAGGGGCACGGTGATGATGTGGACCAGGCGGGAGAAGGGGAAGAGGGCCAGGAAGAGCCAGAAGTTGAAGACGTGGAGCTTCGTCCAGAAGGGGAGGTCCTGCAGGAGCTCGGGCCTGGGGTTCAGGGTGAGGACGGACCAGAGGTAGGGGGTCATCACCGCGGGGAACCAGAAGGAGCCGTAGCGGTAGAGGACCGCCGTGAGGACCCCGGTGAGGGCGGAGACGAAGACGACCACCAGGACCAGGTAGTCCATGGGGGTGGAGGCCGCCCGCACCCGGGCCACGGCGATGCGCCGGGCGAGGAGGATGTAGGTGCCGAAGAGGGCCCAAAGCCCGAGGCCAAGCCCGGTGATCTCCAGGAGGTAAAGCCTGAGGGGCACGGCGTTCCAGAGGAGAAGCCCCTTGGGCACCAGAAGGGCCAAGAGGTGGCCCAAAAGCACGATCACCAGGCCCCAGTGCATGGCGGTGGAGCCGAAGAAGAGGCGCTTCTGCTCCAGGAGCTGGCTGGACTGGGCCGAGACGGAGAAGGGCCTGTAGACCATGCGGTAGGCGGTCACCGCCACCGCCAGGGTAAGGGCGATGTAAGGAAAGACCCCGAAGAGCGCGGCGTTCCAGTTCATCCTTCACCTCCTTGTCAAGTTCCCCTGCAAAGCCTCCTGGACGGCTTCCAAAACCAGGAGGTAGGGGTTCTTGGCGTCCAGGGTCTTGAGGGTCTTGTGCATCTCGGAAAGGGCCCGGGGAAGGATCTCCGCAAGCTCCGGCAGAGGCTCCTCCACCCGGGCCAGGTAGCGGAGGACGTTCGCCAGGTGGTCGGGGAGCTCGCTCCCGGGGTCCAGGCCGATCTCCCGGAAGGCCCGCACCAGGGCGGCGAGGAGCTCCCCCCGCTGGTAGCTCTCCCCGTACACCGCGAAGCCCACGTAGGGGGCGGTGGTGGGGGTGAGGTCCAGGGTGCGAGTGTAGAGCTCCTCCCACTCCCCTAAGGAGAGGTCCTCCACCTGGCGCAAGAAGCGCTCCAGCCTCTGCTTGGCGGGGCCCCTGGGGCACTCAATCCAGCGCCGCCAGAGCTCCTCCAGACGGCCCGGCATGGGGTAGTCCAGGGCCAGGGCCAGGGTCTCCAGGAGGTTAGGGTTGCCCGGCATGGCGCCCTCCTACTCGCCCCGCAAGGGGGGCTGGATGTAGCCCAGGCCCGCCTCGCCCTTGTGGGCCAGGGGGTCCTTCCAGACCTCGGCGGCCATCTCCCGGTGGTAGGGGGGAAGGACGAAGCGCTCCTCCAGGGTGGGCAGGGTGGTGAGGCGGTAGATGGCCTCGGCCTCCTCCAGGGTGAGCCCCGCGTCCGCCAGGACCTTCAGGGCCTTCTCGGTGGGGCGGCCCTCGAGGCTCTCCTGCCGCTTGAGGATGCGCACCGCCAGCATCTTCTTGAGAATGGGGACGATGAGGGCCTCGTTGCCCGCGGCGAAGAGGTTGGCGAGGTACTTCACCGGCATGCGGGCCTTCTCCAGGGCCGCGTAGACCTCAAAGTCCAGGTCCGTCTCCGGGATGTCCAGGCGGACGAGTCCCTCACCGCCGCGGCCGGCCCTCAGGGCCTTCTCCACCGTGGCGACCACCGGCGAAAGGGGCGGGACGTAGAACATCATGGCCAGGGTGCGGTACTCGGGGTGGAGGGGAAGGGCCAGCCCCCAGGTCTTGACGAACTTGTAGATGGGGGACTTCTGGGCGGCCTGGATCCACCCCTCGTCCATCCCCTCGGCCTTGGCGGCGGCGATCACCTCGGGGTCAAAGGGGTCCAGGATGAGGGAGAGCTGGGACTCAACGAGCTCCTCGTCCGGCACCATGGCCGCCTCGGGGATGCGGTCGGCGTCGTAGAGCAAGACCCCCATGTAGCGGATGCGCCCCACGCAGGAGTGGGCGCAGGCCGGGGCCTGGCCCGTCTCCAGCCGGGGGAAGCAGAGGATGCACTTCTCGCTCTTCCCCGTGGCCCAGTTGTAGTAGACCTTCTTGTAGGGGCAGGCGGCCACGCACATGCGCCAGGCCTTGCACTTGTTCTCGTTGACCAGCACCACCCCGTCCTCCGCCCGCTTGTAGATGGCCCCGCTGGGGCAGGCGGCCACGCAGGCGGGGTTCAGGCAGTGGTTGCAGATCCGGGGAAGGTACTGGAAGACCACCCCCTCGATCTCCTCAAGCTGGGCCCGCACCTCGGGGGCCAGGGCCTTCAGGTTGGGGTCGTTTTTGGCGTAGAGGGGGCTCCCCGAGAGGTCGTCGTCCCAGTTGGGGCCCGCCTCCGGGGTCATGGGCTCCCCGGTGATCATGGACACGGGGACGGCCGTGGGCTGGTCCTCGCCCTCGGGGGCGGTGAAGAGGTCGGCGTAGCGGAAGGTGAAGGGCTCGTAGTAGTCGTCCAGGGAAGGCAGGGCGGGGTTGAAGAAGAGGCGGAAAAGCCCCTGGGTCCGAGAGTGGAGGCGCAGGTCCAGGTGGCCGTCCTTGTACTCCCAGCCGCCCCTAAAGCGCTCCTGGTCCTCCCAGCCCGTGGGGTAGCCGGCCCCGGGCCGGGTCTCCACGTTGTTCCACCACATGTACTCCGCGCCCTTGCGGTCGGTCCAGAGGTTCTTGCAGGCGATGGAGCACGTGTGGCAGCCGATGCACTTGTCCAGGTGGAAGAGCATGGACATGTGGGCTCTAACCTTCATGGGTTCCCTCCTTACCACTCCGGCGGGGTCTCCAGCTTGCGCACGTAGACCCAGGTGTCCCGGTTCACCCCCACGGGCCCCCAGTAGTTGAAGGCGTAGGTGAACTGGGCGTAGCCGCCGGACATGAGCACGGGCTTGAGCCGGGCCCGCGTGATGGAGTTGTTCATGCCCGCCCGCTTGCCCCTAAGGGGGCTCTTGGGGATGCCCACGGTGCGCTCGGTGGCGTGGTAGACGAAGACCGTGCCCCTGGGGATCCGGGCGGAGACGATGGCCCTTTGCACGAAGACCCCGTTGTCGTTGAAGAGCTCCACCCAGTCGTTGTCCCGGATGCCGAGCTCGGCCGCGTCCTTGTCGTTCAGCCACACCGGGTAGCCGCCCCGGGAGAGGGTCATCATGCGGTGGTTCTCCGAGTAGGTGGAGTGGATGGACCACTTCCCGTGGGGGGTGATGTAGTTCATGAGCTTCCCCTGGGCCTCCTTGGCCGCCCCTTCCGTTTCCTGGAGCATGTGGACCTCGGGGCGGGGCTTGTAGGTGGGCAGGTGCTCGCCCCAGGCCAGGTAGTTGGGGTGGTCCAGGTAGAAGTGCTGCCTCCCCGTGAGGGTGCGCCAGGGGACGAGGCGCTCCACGTTCAGGGTGTAGGGGCTGTAGGCCCGGCCGTGGTTGATGATGGCGCTCCAGGTGGGGGTGGTGAGCTGGCGGCGGGGCTGGGCCACGATGTCCTTGAAAGAGATGCGCACGTGGCGGTTGCCCTCGGCGAGGTCGGTAAGCTTCACCCCGGTCTTCTTCTCCTCGTCCAGGAAGGCCCGGTAGGCGAGCTCCCCGTTGGACACGGGGTCCAGGAGGAGGATGGCCTCGGCCACCTGGCGGGCCTCCTCCAGGGAGGGCCGCTTCTCCCCCTCGTAGAGGCGGGGCTGGCGCTCGGCGAGCTCCTTGTAGAAGTCCTCCACGGGGATGGTGAGGCCGTGCATCCCCACGCCCACCTTCTCCACCGTGGGGCCCAGGGTGACGAACTTCTCGTAGAGCTTGGTGTAGTCCCGCTCCACCACCCGGAACTTGGGCATGGTCTTGCCGGGGATGGGCTCCACCTCGCCCCGCTTCCAGTCCCGGTCCTCAAGCTGGGCGAGCTCGTCGGGGGTGTCGTGCTGAAGGGGGATCATGACCAGGTCCTTCACGGGCCTGGGCAGGTGGACCCGGGCGAGCTCGGAGACCTTCTTGGCGATGGCCTTGAAGATCTCCCAGTCGGGCTTGGACTCCCAGGCGGGGGGCACGGCGGCCTGGAGGGGGTTGATGAAGGTGTGGAGGTCGGTGGTGTTCAGGTCGTCCTTCTCGTACCAGGTGGCGGCGGGGAGGACGATGTCGGAGTAGAGGGCGCTGGTGTCCATGCGGAAGTTGAGGTCCACCACCAGATCCAGCTTCCCCTCGGGGGCGGGCTTCCTGTAGACCACCTCCGTCACGTGCCCCTCGGCCACCTCCTCGGCGATGGCGTTGGTGTGGGTTCCCAGGTAGTGCTTGAGGAAGTACTCGTGCCCCTTGGCGCTGGTGCCGATGGCGTTCCCGCGCCAGATGAACCAGACCCTGGGCCAGTTCTCCGGGGCGTCGGGGTCCTCCACGGCGAAGCGGAGCTCTCCCCGCTTCAGGGCCTCCACCACGTACTGGACGATCTCGGCCTCGGTCTTCGCCCCTTTGGCCTCGGCCTCGGCCACCACCTCCAGGGGGCTCTTGTTGAACTGGGGGAAGAAGGGGAGCCACCCTTTCCGCACCGCCCGCACCTGGTGGTCTAGGGTGTGGTCGGAAAGCCCCTTGGCCGTCTTGTCGTAAGCGGAGAAGCCCCGCTCGTAGCGCCACTGATCGGAGTGGACGTAGTGGAAGCTCGGGGTGTTCTGCTGCCTCGGCGGGTACCCCCAGTCGGTGGCGAAGGCGATGGGCGCCCAGGAGGCCTGGTTCGCCAGCTTCTCTTGGCCCACGTAGTGGGCGAGCCCGCCCCCGTTCACCCCCACGCTTCCCGTGAGCATGAGGGCCAGGATCCCCGCCCGGTACATGAGGTTGTTGTGGTACCAGTGGTTGATCCCGGCCCCGATGATGATGAGGTTCCTCCCCTTGGTCTTGAGGCCGTTCTCCCCCCAGGCCCGGGCGTACTTGAGGAGGGTGTCCCGGTGGATCCCCGTCCACTTCTCCTGCCAGGCGGGGGTGTAGGGGAGGTCGTCCTCGTAGGAGGCGGGGTAGTCCCCCGGGAGGCCCCGGCCCACGCCGAACTGGGCCATGAGGAGGTCGAAGACCGTGGCCACCGCCACCCTCTCCCCGTCCTTGGTGACCACGTACTTGACCGGCACCCCCCGCTTGAGCCTGCGGTCTGCGGCGAAGTCGTCCAACTCCACCAGGACGACCTCGTCCTCCACGCCGAGGAGGCTCAGCCGGGGGTTCAAGGGCTCCCCGGTTTTGGGGTCCTCCAGCTTCAGGTTCCACTTCCCCTTCTCCTTCTGCCAGCGGAAGCCTAAGGTGCCCATGGGCATCCTCGGGCCCTTGGCCTCGTCAAAGACGAGGAGCTTGAAGTCGCCGTTTTCCTCCTCGGCGTACTCGGCGAGGCGGTTCGCCCTCAGGTAGCGCCCCGGGCGGCCGTCCGTAATCTCCACCAGGAAGGGGGCATCGGTGTAGCGCTTTAGGTAGTCCTGGAAGTAGGGCACCTCCCGCTCGGCGTAGAACTCCTTGAGGAGGACGTGGTTCACCGCCATCCAGAAGGCCCCGTCCTGGCCGGGGTGGATGGGGATCCACCAGTCGGCGTACTTGGACACCTGGGAAAAGTCCGGGCTGAAGACGGTGAGCTTGGCCCCGGCGTGCCGCACCTCGGCGATGAAGTGGGTGTCGGGGGTGCGGGTCATGTTGAGGTTGGAGCCCATGACGGCGATGAACCGGGCGTTGTACCAGTCGGCGGACTCGTGAACGTCCGTCTGTTCCCCCCAGATCTCGGGGGAGGCGTTGGGCAGGTCGCAGTACCAGTCGTAGAAGCTCATGGGCACGCCGCCCAAGAGGGAGAGGAAGCGGCTTCCGGCGGCGTAGGAGATCTGGCTCATGGCCGGGATGGGGGAAAAGCCGATGACCCGGTCCGGCCCGTAGCGCTTCACCGTGGAAACCACGGCAGCGGCGATGAGCTCCAGGACCTCGTCCCAGCTCACCCGCCTGAAGCCTCCCTTTCCGCGGGCCTTCTGGTAGCGCTTGCGCTTATGAGGATCGCTCTGGATGGCCTCCCAGGCAGCCACGGGGTCGGGATGTTGCTTTTTGGCCTCCCGCCAGAGGTCCAGGAGGGCCCCCTTGGCGTAGGGGTACTTCACCCGGATGGGGCTATAGAGGTACCAGCTGAAGCTAATGCCCCGCTGGCACCCCCGGGGCTCGTAGGGAGGGAGGCCCGCCTCGAGGCTCGGGTAGTCCGTGGCCTGGAGCTCCCAGGTGACGATCCCGTCCTTGACGAAGACCTCCCAGGAGCAGGAGCCGGTGCAGTTCACCCCGTGGGTGGTGCGCACCCGCTTGTCGTGCTGGAAGCGGTTGCGGTAGAACTCCTCCCACTTCCTCTCCGCCGGGTTTTCCACCTCCTTGATCCAGTCCCGCATGTTCACCTCCTAAGCTGGGCGCGGATCCTTTCCGCTAGGCTTCTCGGCCGAAGCTGCCAGAGGACGGCCTGGTAGAGGAGAAGCAGGGCCAAGACCACGAGGCCCGCCACCAGGAAGCGCCCCAGATAGAGGGAGGAAGGCCTCGGGGCTTCCTGGGAAACCTGCACCAGGAAGGCGGCCAGGGCCGCGGCCTCCTCCTTGGTCAGGGGCTTCCCCTTGTAGGCCTCCCGCATCACGGGGAAGGCGGGGTTTTCCAGAAGGGCGGCGAGGCCCGCCTCCCCGCCCAGGCGTTTGGCGGCGTCGGTCAGGTCCTTGCCCAAAGCGCCGCCCCCGAAGAAACCCACGCCGGCCACGGTGTGGCAGGCCTGGCAGGGAGCCCCGCCGTTCTTGAGGGCCTTCTGGCCTAGGTAAAGGGCCCTTCCCAAGGCGGGGTCCCCCTGGACCTGGGGGGCCGGGGCCGCCTGGGCGGGGGCACCGCCCAACCCCTTCAGGTACTGGGCGATGGCCCGGGCCTCCGCCTCGGAGACCTGGGGCAGGGGGGGCATGACGCCGTTGTAGGTCACCCCTCCCACCTCCAGCGGCCCGGAAAGGCCTTCCCGCACCGCCTTCACCACGTAGGCCTCGTCCTGTACCCTGGGGTTCCCCGCCAAGGGCGGGATGGCCCCGGGAATGCCTTGGCCCTCGGCCCCGTGGCAGCTGGCGCAGTGGGTTCCGTAGAGGGCCTTCCCGTCCTGGGCCAGGGAAAGGCCCAGGAGGAAGGCCAGGGCTAAGGGTAGGAGCCTTCTCGCCATCCTCACCTCCGGCCCCAGTGTGCCCGGGCCTCCTCGCGCCTACTGGCAAGCCCCGGGACATCTGTCCTACCGGAACCCCCCTAGGCTGAGGGCGGATGGAAGCCCTGGCGCGGATCCGCCTTGACGGTCAAGGCCTCGTGCGGGAGGTAGAGGCCGAAGCCTCCCTGGGGTTTCGCGCCGCGGGCGTGCCCTGCGCCCACCTGGTCCAGGGAAAGGACCCCTTCGGCCGACCGCTTTGCGCCCGGTGCCCGGCGCTCCGGGAGCTGAAGCGGGGCGCCTACCGCGCCAGCACGCCCCTCGTGGTGAACGGGCGCAGGCTCCGGTGCCAGGCCTACCGGGAGGGGGAAGGGTTTTTGGTGGAGCTCTACCCCGAGCGGACCAAGGGGCCCGACCTCCTGCGGGAAGCCTCCTACCTCACCCAGCACCTGCTCCGGCACCCGGAGGCCTTCGCCCAAGGAGTCCAGGACTTCCTCCGGGCCCTCCGGGAGGCCCTCGCCATGGAGGCGGCGGAGCTCTTCCTCGCCGACCCGGAGGGACGGCACCTCTTCCTCACCGCTTACGACGGCCCCCACCGGGAGGCCTTCCTGGAAAGGCCCTGGTTCGCCCTGGGCGAGGGCTACCCGGGGATCGTGGCCCTGAGGCGCGAGCCCCTTTTCACCCACGCCCTGGAGCAAGACCCCCGCTACCTCAGGGAGCGGGTCAAGGCCCTGGGGTACCGGACCTACGTCTGCTTCCCCTTGGAGCTCCCCCACGGCCTCATCGGCGTCCTCAACCTCGCCTCCCGCGACCCCGAGGCGGACCACGGGGCGGTCCTCGAGGCCCTGGGCCACCTCGGCCCCCTCCTCGCCGCCACCCTCTACACCGTCCTCACCCGCCTGGGCGAGGCCGGCCTCGAGCCCCTGGGGACCGCCCTGCGGCGCGGCCAGGCGACGGAGGCCACGGAAAGGTTCCTGGCCGAGGTGCGGCGGTTCTCCCAGGCCACGGGGGCCCGGATCGTGGGGCGGGGCGGGCGCCGCGCCGAGCTGGGCTGGCTCCCGCCCTGCGGGATGCGGGACTGCCCCGCATGGCGGGGCCAGGTGGTGGGCCTGAAGACGGGCCTGCCCGACTGCCCGGAGGCCGAGGGCCGCCCCCGCATCTGCCTGCCCCTCTGGGCCCACGGGGAGGTGGTGGCCGTGGGGACCCTCTTCCACGCCCGCCCCCCCAAGCCCCCCACCGCCCCCGCCGCCCCCGTGCTCTGGCTCTCCCGCCTCGCCGTTCCCCTCCTCTTCCCCAAGGAGGCGGAGGGGAAGGAGGCCCCGGAGCTCGAGGTCTACGCCCTCGGGGGCTTCCGGGTGCGCTACCGGGGGCGGGAGCTCGGCCCCCGGGACTTCGGAAGGCGGGGGGCCTACCAGCTCTTCAAGTTCCTCCTCGCCAACAAGGACCGGGCCATCTACCTGGAGGAGCTCGCCGAGACCTTCTTCCCCGAGCTTCCCCCCGAGCGGGCCCGGCAGGAGGTCTACACCCTGGTCTACCGGCTGAGGAAGACCCTTCCCGGGATCGTGGAGCGGGAGGGGGCCTACTACCGGCTCCACCTCCCCGAAAAGCGCTTCCTGGACTTTGAGCACTTCGAGGCCCTCATGCGCCGGGCGGACCTGGAGGAGGGCCTTTCCGCCTTCAAGACCCTCCGCGAGGCCCTGGAGCTCTACAAGGGCCCCCTCTTCGGCGACGACCCCTACGGGGAGTGGGCCGAGGCGGAAAGAGCCTACCTGCAGGAGCGGGCCCTCTCCGGCCTCCTCCGCCTGGGGGAGCTCGCCGAGGCCCTGGGCTACAGGGAGGCGGCCGAGGAGGCCTACGCCCGCGCCCTGAGGCTCGAGCCCTTCCTGGAGGAGGCCCGCGCCCGCCTCCTCGCCCTAAGGGGGTGAGGCCGTGGAGCTCGCCCAGGTGCCCCTCTTCCGCGACCTCGCCCCGGAGGACCTCGAGGCCCTGGAAAGGGCCGCCCAGCGCCGCCTCCTCGGAAAGGGCGAGGTCCTCTTCCTGGAGGGGGAGCCCGTCCGGGCCCTCTTCGTGGTGAAAAGGGGGCTCATCAAGGTCTACAAGCTGGACCCCGAGGGGCGCAAGCAGGTGGTGCTCCACGTGGAAGGCCCGGGGAGGGTCCTCGCCGAGGTGGCCCTCTTCCTGGAGCGCCCCACCTACCCGGCGAGCGCCGAGGCCCTGGAGGAAAGCGAGGTCCTCGCCCTCCCCAAGGAGCGCTTCTTCCAGCTCCTGGAGGAGAGGCCCCAGCTCGCCCGCAGCCTGATCCGCTACCTCGCCCGAAGGCAGGAGAGGCTCCTCCACCTCCTGGACCGCCTCGTCTTCCACGAGGTGCGGGAGAGGCTCTGCGAGTTCCTCCTGGAAAGGCTCGCCGAAGAGGGCCAGGGCTTCCGCCTGCCCACGAACCCCGAGCTCGCCGCCCTCTTGGGCACGGTGCCCGAGGCGGTGTCCCGCAACCTGGGGGAGCTCTACCGCCGGGGCCTCATCCGCCTTGCGGGAAGGCGGGTGGAGGTTCCCGACCCCGAGGCCTTGAGGGCCCTGATCCGCTAAACGCGAGCGGTTCTCGTTCGCAATTTAATGTAATCCGACCGAAATAGTTGACTTTTTTTCCCGACTCCTCTATCCTGATTTCCGGGTGATGCCCATGCCCAGCCTCGCGCACCTCCCCAACCGCACCCGGGCCCGCGTCGTCCGGGTTTCCCCCGAGCGGAAGCGGCTCCTCGCCCTGGGCCTCCGGCCCGGGGCCGTGGTGGAGGTTCTCCTCCGCGCCCCCCTTGGGGACCCCCTCGAGGTCCGGGCCGGGGACGCCTTCCTGCTCCTGCGCCTGGAGGAGGCCCGGCACGTCCAGGTAGAGGTGCTCTGATGGCCTGCCCCCGCTGCCACGCCCAGGCCACGGCCCTCAAGGCGAAGGAGCGCTGGGCCCTGGTGGGCAACCCCAACACGGGGAAGAGCTCTTTGGTGAACGCCCTGGCGGGGGCGGACCTTCAGGTGGGCAACTGGCCCGGGACCACCCTGGAAAGGCTTTCCGCCGCCTTGGACCTCGCCGGGGCGGAGGTGGAGCTCGTGGACCTTCCCGGAACCTACAGCCTCCTGCCCACCTCGCCCGAGGAGGCCCTCGTGGCGCGAGAGCTCCTCGCCAGCCCTCCGGACCGGCTTCTCCTCGTGCTGGACGCCGGCAACCTGGAGCGGAGCCTGGTCCTGGCCCTGGAGGCCATGGAGCTCGCCCTGCCCACGGCGGCCGTGGTCAACCTCCTGGACGAGGCCGAGGCCAAGGGGCTCGAGGTGGACCTCGCCGCCCTGGAGGAGGCCCTGGGCCTGCCCGTGGCCGGGGCGGTGGCGGCGCGGGGAAGGGTGGCGGGGGTCTTGGCGAAGGCCCTGGAGGCCCGGGTGCCTGCCCCGCCCGTGCGCTACCCCGGGCCCTTGGAGGAAGCCCTAGGACGCCTGGAAGGCCTCGCCCCCAGCCGGGGGGCGGCCCTCCTCGCCCTCCTCGGGGAAACGGCCTCCCTTCCCCAGGCCCTGGTCCGGGCCGCCGAGGAGGCGCGCGCCCGGCTTCTCGCCGAGGGGCACGACCCCTACCTCCTCGCCCTCGAGGGCCGCTACGCCCGGGCCCAGGAGATCTACCGGGAGGCGGTGCGGCGGAAAAGCGCCCCCTCCTCCCTCACCGAAAGGCTGGACCGGCTGGTCCTCCACCCCCTCCTCGGCCTTCCCCTCTTCCTCTTCGCCCTCTTCCTCGCCTTCCGGTTCACCTTCGCCCTCTCCACCCCTTGGGTGGACCTGGTGGGCCTGGTCCAGGAGGTGCTCGCGGGATGGCTCGCCGCCCTCCCCCTCCCTGCCCTCCTCCGCGCCTTTCTGGCGGAGGGGCTGGTGGCCGGGGTGGGGACGGTCCTCTCCTTCACCCCCGTCCTCTTCCTCCTCTACCTGGCCCTGGCCTTCCTGGAGACCTCGGGCTTCTTGGCCCGAATGGCCTTCGTCGCCGACCGCCTGATGCGCTGGGCGGGGCTTCCCGGGAAGGCCTTCATCCCCCTGGTCCTCGGCTTCGGCTGCAACGTTCCCGCCGTGTACGCCACCCAGGCCCTGGCCCACCCCCTGGATCGGCTTAGGGTGGCCCTGGCCATCCCCTTCCTGGCCTGTGGGGCGAGGCTGCCGGTCTTCACCCTTTTCGCCTTCGCCTTCTTTCCCCAAAACGCCCCCCTGGCGGTCCTCGGCCTCTACCTCTTGGGGCTCGGCGTAGGGCTCGCCACCGCCCTCCTCCTCGGCCGCGTCCTCGGGGCGGGCCCCGGGGAGGGGGCCATGGAGCTTCCCCCCTACCGCTTCCCTCCCTGGAAGCTCCTCCTCCGCCTCTCCCTGGCGCGGACGGCAAGCTTCGTCCGCGGCGCGGGTGGGCCCATCCTCGTGGCCGTCCTCCTGGTCTGGGTCCTCATGAACCTCCCCCTGGGAGGCACCATCCCTTACGCCTTCCTCGCCCAAGCCCTCACCCCTCTCTTCGCCCCCCTGGGCGTGGGCGACTGGCGGCTCGTGGGGGCCCTGATCCCCGGGTTCGTGGCCAAGGAGGTGGTGGTGGGCGCCCTGGGGGTGAGCTTCCTGGGGCCGGAGGGCGTGGGGCCGCTGGGCCTCGCAGAAGGGCTTAGGACGCTGGCCCAAGGCCTGGAAACGGCGCTTTTAGGCACGCTCCAGGGCCTCGCCGCCCTCTTCGGGCCCCCCTCCCTCCTCCCCCCGCACGAACCCACGCCCCTCCAAGCGGCCCTCACCGGGGCCCTGGCCCCGAAAGGCGCCCTCGCCTACCTGGTCTTCGTCCTCCTCTACACCCCCTGCGCCGCCACCCTCGCCGCCCTGCGCACGGTGGTCGGCCGCCGCTGGGCGGGCTTGGCCGTGGCCTACCAGCTCCTCGTGGCCTACCTTCTGGCCTTCGCCGCCTCCAGGAGCCTGCCGTGATCCAGGAAGCCCTCGCCCTCCTCGCCCGGCCCACAAGCCCCAGGGAGCTCGCCCAGGCCCTCGGGGTCCGGCAGGAAACGGCCGAACTCCTCCTGCGGCAGCTTGCGGCCCGGGGCTACGCCCGGCCCCTCGGCTGCGGAACGGCCTGCGGCCTCTGCGCCTTCCGGGGAGTGTGCCGGCCGGGGGAGGCTTATACCCTTTCTTGTTGTATTCTTCGTCCATGACCGTGGCCGACCACCTGACCCTGAACGAGCTGTGGCGGAGGGTCAAGAAGGCCAAGGACCCGATAGAGAAGCATCGCTTCCTGGCCGTCTACCAC